>Ga0075116_10000209_pt1 | contig 27915 bp, 32 predicted proteins | sample AntAceMetag02UKC_FD_69786 | JGI IMG/M metagenome (GOLD analysis project Ga0075116, IMG submission 69786) | Saline lake microbial communities from Ace Lake, Antarctica- Antarctic Ace Lake Metagenome 02UKC | ecosystem: Environmental > Aquatic > Non-marine Saline and Alkaline > Saline | place...
ATCCCGACAGTACTTACGCTGCCTGAATAATCCTGCAAGGGGTCATTTGAATAATTCTGCCTATATGTATAGTTTGCGCTTATGTAAAAAGCGGAAAACAACTTATAGTTTATGCCGGTACCTAATGTCATAAGGTTATCATGCTCTTTCTTATCCACATCTGTAGTTATGGTGCGTGATTTAAAATCCTTATACTGATAACCACCGCTTAAAAGAACTGATAATTTTTCCGTCAAAGGATAGGCCGTGTAAAGGTTGACCCTATTTGACTGATAATCATAATAATCCATATATTCGTCATTTGAATCATTGAAATAATATGTATTCTTGAGTTTTACAAAAACCTTACCAAGATGAGTAACAACCTCTCCCGCGACGTTATTACGGTTATCCTCTCTTGTGGTATCTATCTTATTATTAGAGCTATTTCGTATGTCACGATGTTTATAATCATAGAAATAGCACTGATACATCGCGCCAACATAAGTATTCTTATTAATATAGTATTTTATCCCGGCAAATGGTCCATTTGTCGTAAAATCCCCACTTTTGTTCTTAAAATAGTCTATGAAGTCAATATCATAACCCATCTCTATCTTAACTCTCTTGTGGGGATAGTATTCTAAGGAGGCGGATACATCATTCTCTATTAGGCTAAGTTTTGTAAACTCATGGTAGGTTATAGACGTAAAATCATAATGAGCCTTTAAGTCTATCTGATCGGTCAGTCGATATCGAGCTATAATATCAGCCATCGCCTGATCAAATACGTCACCCTTTCTTGAAGGGTCAAGAAAGACATTATTATCATATCCTTCAGACAGGCCTGCGTAGAAGTGATACGTAAAATTCTCCTCAAGATTATAAATATTCTTTGAAGAGGCCTCCACCTCCGCAACCTTATAATCCTTGTACTTATCAGCTATCTCTTGCTCATCAGCAAAAAGAGGCTGGCAAATGAAGAAAAACAAAAATAACACTATATGCAATTTTTTTATATTCTGCATAAATAATCAGTCCTATAAAAAATATTTATTACTATCTTATTATTGTTATACTTTCTGATTCAGAACCACTGCTACCACCACTACTCGGCGGAGGCTCCCAGTCGTCGCGCCTATCAGGCTCTCTTTCTTCATAGATATTCTCTTTATCATCGAAGAGCCTGTCGCTAGTCCTCTCCTGAATCCTCTGTATCTCCTCTAATGCTACAGCAGCACCTCTTGAACCTTCTGCACGCTTGCTTCTCAACCAGTCCATATGATCACTCAAATTCTCACGAAACTGTGTCCACCCTTGTCTGTCAAGAGATGTAAGCATCATCACATCGCCCGGCATCTCAAACCTGCCTACTACACGCTTAAAGCCATTGTCTATTATAACTATCTCTGCCATAAGAGTGCCATCAACATTAATACCACGCACAAAAGCCTTATCTTCAAAACAACCTACCGTAGTACTCTTGCCATCTGTGCCAACTGACATTCCACTTCCGGCTACACCCGCAACCGCTGTCGGGGTACGGACCTCAAACGAAGAATCAGATGGTAGAGACTCAACAAGGGCGAATATGCTGCCATTTAGCATAGATAATCTCTTTGCCTTGATATCCTCAATATTTATCTCTGTATTCTGATCAAGTTTAACTATATTCTTCAATGTTAAGTCAAGGGCTATCTCAGCTTCCGAGGCTATAAATGTCTTTATCTTATCATTCTCATTTAAGAGCATACCCTTTTTCGCTAGTATCCAGAAATCATCCGATGCGCGCTGAACCTTTACATTTCCTTTAATATAGACTATCTTCACCTCATCCTGCGCATAGGCTGATACGCTAAAAACGATAAGGCACGTGACAAGGAGTGCGGCTACAAAAAATATTCGTCTCATCTTCTGTTCCTTTTATTTTTATCCTTAGCATTGCTGCTCTTTTTATCATCAGAACCTTTAACAAGCAATTTCCAAGGATTACGCTTAATATCATCGCTAAATTCTTCGAAATTCTCAGTGCTTCTTCGCAGGTTGTCCATTATCTCATCGATATTGCCCCTATTCCCCGTTACAGCATCGTCAAGGTCTTTTGCAAGGCTACTAATATTCTTCATTGTCTCCTTTGCAACTTCCATAGTAGCGGTTACCTCATCTATAATAGCATCCATGCTTACAGGGTCCTTACCCGGTATAGTAGTACCTGCTTTTATAAAAGGCGTACCTTTATCACCACGGGATAGCGCTACATATGTTTCACCCATAAGCCCCAGAGTTGTAATTGAGGCTATCGCCCCCTCGCGTATCTTCGCGTTACCATCCAACTCAAGGTCAACGAATATCTTTGTGTCACCATCCTTTGTATAAACAAGTTGTATGTTCTTAACCTTTCCGACCTCTACCCCTCCTAAGCGCACAGAAGCGTCTGTCTGGACACCGGCTATATTTGTAAATACTGTCCTTAGTTTATACTGCTCTTTAAATAAGCTAAAACTACCTGCCATAATAGTTAGACCAACAAGTATAACCGCGCAGAGAATTACCATAAAACCGGTCTTTACCTCATTTGTGAATACCTTTGCCATTTTATTCTCCTATTTGGTTAGTTCATCCAAATATCCTTCACTGGACTGAAAAAATTGTATCGGCCCTTCAGGGCTACCTGTTACAAACTGTTTGACGCGTGGATCCTCAGAATTTTTTATATCTTCCATAGCGCCTTCCGCTATTATCTTTCCTTCATAGAGCATTATTATCCTATCAGCTATAGCGAAAACACTTTTCATATCATGTGTTACCACTACTGATGTAATCTGAAGTTTTTTGCTTAAGTCAAGTATCAGCTTATCTATGACGCCGGCTACAATGGGGTCAAGCCCAGCTGTAGGCTCATCATAGAATACAAGTTCAGGATCCAGCGCAAGAGCACGAGCAATGCCGACTCTCCTTCTCATGCCTCCAGAGAGCTGGCTTGGCTCAAACTTCTCAAAACCGCGCAAACCAACAAGTTCAAGCTTCATCTTAACCATTATATTTATAATATCGGGATCAAGCTTTGTATGCTCACAAAGTGCTAGCGATATATTCTCATGGACATTCATTGAGTCGTACAGAGCCGCGTTCTGAAAGACCATGCCGTATATTTTTCTGATCTTATCGAATTCTGACTCACTAAGCTTTGTTATATCATTTCCTTTTATAAACACGGAGCCGCTGTCCGGCTTATGCGTACCTATCATATGCCTTAATAGCGTTGACTTGCCGCAGCCACTTCCCCCCATAATAACAAGTGTCTCGCCCTTATAAACCTTGATACTTATACCATTTAAAACGACGCGGCCATTAAAACTTTTTACCAGATCTTTTATCTCTATCGCGACTTCTTTATTTTCCATATTTTCCATTGTAATTCCTCTTGCTCTATAACCTGCTATACTTATTATGTTTCTACCCATTGTCATTGCGAAACACGCAGTGTTGAAGCAATCCCAAGCGCAGAGATTGCCTCGCACCATGAATGGTGCTCGCAATAAATTCGCACTTATAAGTTATGCCGCTTCGCTCCATAACTTATGTGCTCATTTACATTTGACTAAAGAAGAATATACCTGTCAAAACGCAGTCCGCCAGGATTATCATAATAAAGCTTGTAACTACGCTGACTGTAGTTGAGCGGCCTACCCCCTCTGCGCCACCTCGTGTATTAAGGCCCATATAGCATCCTATAAGCGCGATTATCATAGCGAAAGATACGGATTTTATAAGACCTGTATAGATATCCTTAAGCGCTAGAAATTTAAAGGTTATATCGATATACAACCCGGAATTAATCCCGATACTAAAAACACCTACAAGATAACCGCCTATCATACCTGCTAAATCTCCCAGGATAGTAAGACAAGGCAGCATTATCATAAGCGCGATAAAACGCGGCACCACAAGAAAACGTACGGGATTAAGCGCCTGCGTCTGCAATGCCTCGATCTGCTCTGTTACCTGCATGCTGCCAAGTTCAGCTGTAATAGCGGCACCTACTCTCCCAGCAACAACTAATGCCGTAAGAACAGGTCCCATCTCTCTTGCCATAGCTACCGCGACAAGACTTGCCACATACATCTCTGCCCCAAGTTGCGCTAACTGATAGGCGCTTTGCATAGCAAGCACGACACCTGTAAAAAAAGTCACAAAGAATACGATTAGCAGGCTGTTTACGCCCTCAAAGACCATCTGCTGGAAGACATTTCTATGCGAGATAGGCCTTTTTATAAAGGGACCTATAAACATCCAATAAAGAGTCTGCCTTAGAAGAATAAATATCCCGCCTATCTGTGAAAGCGTCGATAATACTGTTCTTCCTATCGCGGCTACAAAATTTAACATTATATATGTCCTCTTATTTAAAAATTGGCACTAGCCTCTTCTTCTGTATCAAAGATGTCAAAAAGCTGTTCGAGCTTTGTTATCTCAAAAAGACTCTTGACCTTGGGCGCTAAACTTGCAAGACGCAATTTAGCGCCATAAGACCTGGTCTTTTTAAGCATCTCAACCAACGTCGCCAAGCCGGAACTATCCACGTATGAAACATTACTCAGATTGACAACGATCTTCATGGTCTTCGCGCTGGCGATACCTTCAAATGCCTCTCTCATTTCAGGTGAAGAATTTATATCAATATCACCATCAATATTAAAAATCGTTATATCGTTATTCTGTTTCTGGGCTATCTTCATAATAAACTCCTCCTTCTATTGGTCTCTTTTTGGCTTTTCTTTTATTTTTTTCAGGTGTTTTACCATAGTAAGACGGTTACCTTTCTTATTAAATCTAACTTCATCCATAAGATGCTTTATAAGAAAAACCCCCCTGCCACTACCCATAAGCAGGTTCTCCTCTTTTGTGGGATCAGGTACCTTATTATGATCGAAGCCTGTGCCTTTATCTTCTACAGAGATATTTATCTTATCATTTACACATGCAAAATCTATCAACACCTCAAGATCCTTGTCAAACCTGTTCCCATATTTAATAGCGTTTATCAGCGCCTCTTCAAGGCAAAGCCTTATATCAAACATATCGGACTCATCCACTTGGAGGCCTTTTAACATGATTATAATCTCATCTACAGCATGCCTGATATTTTTTAGGTCACTCGCGACAGATAACTGCTTATTCATCCTAATACGAGGCTCCTTATTCCCCTTTTGAGGGGTCAATAAATCTTCCCATATTGCGAAATTTCATATACCTCTGCTCGAGCATCTCCTCCTTGCTCATAGCGGATATCTCTCCTATGTTTTTGATGATAGCGCTCTTAATATTCTGGGCAGCTGCCTTAGGATCACGATGCGCTCCACCAAGAGGTTCGGGGATAATCATATCTATAATACCAAAATCCAATAGATCATATGCTGTAAGTTTTAAGGCACTCGCGGCCTTATCAGCTTTCGCTCTGTCCTTCCAAAGAATGGCTGCACACCCTTCAGGTGATATCACAGAATAATAGGAATTCTGCAAAACACAGACCCTATCTCCAACACCTATGCCCAATGCCCCACCGCTACCGCCTTCACCGATAATAAATATCACAATCGGCGTTTTCAGAGTTGCCATCTCACGCAGATTATAAGCTATAGCCTCTGCCTGCCCTCTCTCCTCAGCGCCCACTCCGGGATAAGCGCCGGGCGTATCTATAAAAGTTACAACAGGAATATTAAATTTCTCCGCGAGCTTCATCAAGCGCATAGCCTTCCTGTACCCTTCAGGATTTGAGCTGCCAAAATTGCGCATGAGATTCTCGTTTGTATCTCTTCCCTTCTGATGGCCGATAACAAGTATCCTATGATTATCTATGCTGGCAAGCCCACAAACCATTGACTTATCATCTGAAAAAGCACGATCACCATGAAGCTCTATAAAATCATGCGTGATCAACTCTATATAATCAAGTGTATACGGCCTTTGCGGATGACGCGCTATCTGGACCCTCTGCCAGGGAGTAAGATTCTCAAATATCTCACGCTTTAGCTTATCGAGTTTTTGTCCAAGTCTATCTATTTCAGAATGCAGATCTATATTTTCAGAACTCGTGAACTTCTTGAGCTCTTCTATCTTGCGCTCCAATTCCAGAATAGGTTTTTCAAATTCCAATCCGCTTCCATTCATCGTATAACTATGGTCCTTTTGTTTTTTATGCAGATACGCACGTCTCTTTAGTCAATAATAGTTACACTCATACCAACAGGCACTATGGTATATAACTCATTGACCTCTTCGTTTATCATCCTGACACATCCATCAGTACACTGATACCCTATGCTCTCAGGTTCTATTGTACCATGTATCCCATAACCGGACTCCTCTGTGGTAAGACCCATCCAACGGCTGCCAAGAACATTTTCAGGGCTATCAGCAGGTACAGCGACACCGTGGTTATACCATACGGGCCTTACAAGCTTATCACGTATTTTAAAGGTTCCTACCGGCGTAGAATTATTCTTACCAGTGGAGACTATATATGTTTTGATCACTTCATCCCCTAAAAGAAGCGTAAGAACAGACTGTGATTTATCAATTAAGATGCTAAATGGGATATTCTGAACCTTGAGTTTCATGTCAGGCATAATCAGATCTGATTTCAAACCATTGGCGTTTTTTATAAGATCTACTGTTGTGGAGTATTTCTTCGCTATTTTTATGATAGAATCGCCGGGGATTACGGTATATAGCTCACTATCTGGAGTAACGATCTTAGAAAATAGAATTGACATCCTTGCTGAGGCAGCTTTTTTCTGTATATCAGTATAGTCGCAAAACTGTGGATATTCATCAATAATCGTAAGGTATAATTCCTTTGCTTTTATGAAATTTTCATCCTTATTATATATATTTGCAAGCGTTATAACCGATTCATATCCATCACGGCTACCTTTAGAAACAGTGGATATCTCATCAAGCGCCCTTATCGCCTCCGCTCTATCACCTCTTGCTAAAAGAGCTTTCGCGTCTTTCAATGGCACCGACTCCTCAATGATAACCGCTACGACAACATCCGAGGAAGGCTTGCTGAGCCTGCTAGCGTTAAAACCTGAAATGGAAAACTTTACAATAACCGCTATAAGCAGGACCAATACTATAACTATGCCTACCTTCAAGATATTCTTATTCACTAGCATCCTTTCACATTATAAATAAATATACAAAAAATATCCAAAAACAACCCCCAGGCCGGCTCCTGCTAAGACCTGTATCGGCGTGTGGCCTATAAGCTCTGCCAGCCTCTCCTCCTTTATGGGCTTTTTAAAATATATGTCCTCTACCATCTTGTTGAGGGCTTCTGCCTGTTTGCCGATAGCGCGCCTCGCGCTTTGCGCGTCAAACATCGTAACTATAGCAAACCCTAAACCTATGGCAAAAATTCCGGTATCAAACCCATATTCCAAACCCAGGGTTGTCGCAAGGGCCGCTGTCCCGGCACAATGTGAGCTTGGCATTCCGCCTGTTCCTACTAGCCACTTGAAGTTAAATTTCTTTTCTCTTACAACGCCTATGGTTATCTTTATAATCTGGGCCAAGAACCAGCAGATAACTGTTATTATAAAGACCCTATTTTGTATAAGTTGTTCAAAAAAAATCATATCATCACAGGTTACAAGATTATCCTAAAAAATAACTTCCAAGCCTTAAAAGTATCATCTCTGGCTTAAATTTCATTGTCTAGCTATAAACTTATTGCAAGGGGAAAGAAAACTATTTATATACCTTTGAGGCTTCATATAACAAGTTAAAAGGATTTGCCGTAAAAAGATGTTATAATTCGATTTATATTAATGGGATCGGCGTTTATAAGCTCCACCCCTGTATCATAATATACCAAAGGGCCACTCTCCCCGATGATCTCTACCCTTCTCGACCATGCTACCTTACCGCTTAAGTTTACACTATTTCTGCTATCACCAACATCAATTTTTATAAAAAGATCCGTCTTAGGAAGAAGTTTTTCTTTCAAAGAGATGCATATACCATTGCCGCTTATATTCTTGCTGTCAGATTCTCGTACAATCTTCGGCCTGGTGCTTACCTCGTAAGAGAGCTTTATAGGTAAAGATATCCTCTCAAATATTCTCCGCTCCATAATATAACTCCTATTTTATAATGTATAATTATAACATAAATACTATAGCAGGTAAAGAAAATATCACTTACATGCCTATTCTGAGCACAAAACAATAAGAACCCAAGATTTAACGAATGAGAGAGAGCGCCTCTTGCCGCGTCTTGGCATTTTCTTTAAACACCCCTCTAACAGCGCTGGTAATAGTAACCGTACCCGGCTTCTTAACACCGCGCATTGACATGCAGAGATGCTCTGCTTCTATTACAACTAATACACCGAGAGGCTTCAACTTTTTCATTATAATATCCGCTATCTGGGTTGTTAGTCTCTCCTGTACCTGGAGCCTCTTAGCGAGGATCTCAACTACCCTAGCTAGCTTGCTTAAACCTGTTACCCTTCCACCCTTTGGTATATAAGCGATGTTCACTTTCCCTAAAAAGGGGAGAAGGTGATGTTCGCACATAGAATAGAGCGGTATACCCTTAAGAAGAACGATCTCATTATGTTTTTCACCTAAAAGTACTTCGAGCTCTCTTTTTGGATCAGTCTTTATACCGCTGAATATCTCCTCATACATCTCAGCAACCCTGCGAGGCGTATCAAGAAGATCCGCTCTTTTTGGATTCTCGCCTATCGCTGATAGTATCTCCTTGACAGCTTTTTCTATTCTTTTCTTCTGCATCATATACCTCCGTTGTGTTTACTTATAACTTACGTCGTTTCACTCCGTAAGTTATGTGCTCATTTCACTTTCCTATGCAAAACTTACTAAATATTGTATCGAGTATCTCTTCTGTAAATATCTCTCCCGTAATAACGCCTAGACTTTCAGTGGCATCTCTTATATCGATCATCAGTAGCTCTTCAGGCACATGCCCGTCAATTCCGTTAATCGCTGATTCCACAAATCTTATGGCCTTCTTTGCGGCCTCTATCTGCCTGAAGTTTGATAACAATATGCTCCCCACCGGTATCTGCCCTAAAAAGAACATATCATATATAGCTTTCTCTAAATCCTCTATCCCTGATTTTTCCTTAGCCGAGACCCTGATAATAACCTTGCTATGGAGATGCCTTTCTATCTCACTGACCTGCAGAACCTCTGGCAGATCTGATTTGTTGACCACCACAAGAACCTTTCTATCCTTTACAACATCTATAATACTCAGGTCCTGCTCTGTAAGAATGTCACTTGAATCCAGGACAAGCAGGATAAGGTCCGCTATCTCCATATAACGCATACTTCTTTTAACAGACTCTTTCATAATATCATCTTGCGCATGTATTATGCCTGCCGTATCTACTATCTTTAACGGGATACCTCTTACATTCACCACTTCCTCGATAGTATCTCTTGTCGTGCCTGCTAAAGGCGCAACTATTACCCTGTCATGCCTTAAAAAGCTATTCATGAGGCTTGATTTACCTACATTCGGTTTCCCACATATAACCGTAGTTATGCCCTCGCGCAATATGACTCCTTTTTTCGCAAAATCTACAATTGACAGAAGTTGTCCTACTACGCAGGCCAGGGATGACCTGACAGAAGAGAGATCCGAAGGCCTTATATCTTCTTCCGGAAAATTTATATCCGCTTCAAGCCTTGCCGCTATCTCTATAAGCTCAGACCTTATAAGTTTTATCTCTCGCGAGGTATCACCTTTAAGTTGGCTCTGTGCTATACTAAGGCTTTCATCGGTACGCGAAGCGATAATATCGCAGACAGCTTCTGCCTGGATAAGATCTATTCTTCCGCTTAAAAAAGCTCTTTTGGTAAATTCGCCCGGATCCGCCAGCCTGGCTCCCATATCAAGCGACAGATTTAATGCCTGTGTTAAACAGACTATCCCACCATGACAATTTATCTCAACCATATCCTCGCGTGTATAAGTAGCGGGCTTGCGCATAACCGCAAGTAGGGCTTCATCGATCGCTTTGCTACCGGACTTAACATGACCATAGTGTAAAACATGACTTTTGAATGTTGATGGTTTCTTAGAATTTTTCGCGAAAAAAATCTTGTCTGCTATATCTATCGCGAGCGGCCCGCTTAAACGGATGATGCCGATACCGCTTTCTCCGGGAGGCGTTGATATTGCCGCTATTGTGTCATTTGTCATAAGTTATATCCGTGTTCAGTTGTAAGTATCTCGACCTTTTCAATGCTTCTGATATCTCTTTAGCTAAAAAAAGCGAACCTGTGATTAATATATTTCCACTTCTGCCTGCAAAAGCTTTTGCGAATTTCAAGGCATCATTAATATCATAACAGATATAATCTCTGCTTACTAAAGGATTTGCCCTTTTGGCTAATAGCTCAGGTTCAAGCGCCCTTGGTGAGTCAGACCGTGTAAATATCATTCTCTCCGTGATAGGATAAAGCTCTCGCGTAATCGCCTCGACATCCTTATCCGCTGAAACTCCTAATATGATGCATGAACACTTTCTTTTAAAAATTTCCATATACGCATCTCTAAGGGCCTTTGCTGACACGTAATTTTGCGCTCCATCAAAAATTATATAAGGTTTTCTTGAAAGCAGCTGAAACCGCCCGGGGAATTTTAAGGTTGCCAGCCCCTTCCTTATATGATGTTTATTTACTTTTAAACCAAATTTATTCTTAACCTGGCCCAGAAGGCTTATCGCTACAGAAGCGTTCATCGCCTGATGTCTGCCCACAAGAGGAAGATACAACCGCTTGTAGTAATCTTTCCCCGCCTTTAAATCAAAAGAGGTGCCTGACAAAGAGATTGCGATATTACTTGGCATCGCATCTTTATCCGCTATCAGCAAATTAGCTTTTTTTTTGCGTACAACATGTCTGATCTGACTTAAAACCTCCGGCTTTTGCAAGGCGCTTATAACTGAGGAGTGCTCGTGTATAATACCGCATTTTTCTCGCGCGATATCTTTAAGTGTTGGGCCTAAAAGATGTGTATGATCATAGCTTACCGGCATTATGCCCGCAACCAGGGATTGGGCTATATTTGTCGCGTCAAGCCTGCCTCCAAGGCCTACTTCCAAAATAGCTATCTCGATTTTCTTTCGCGCAAAATACAAAAAAGCAGCCGCGGTTAGCACTTCAAAAAATGTAACAGGCCTTATATTGTTTTCCGATGCAACTTTTCTTATCTGAGAGACAGACAAAGAGAATTCACTTCTCGATATACGTTCTCCAGAGACCTCGATTCTTTCTCTTACTGAATCAAGGTGGGGAGAAATAAATTTCCCTGTTTTAACATCAGCCGCATGAAGAACAGAACTGAGCATACTTACACAGGAACCCTTGCCTTTTGTGCCTGATATTATTACTGAAGGGTACATCTTTTGCGGATTGCCGAGACGAAGAAGTATCTTTCTTATATTATCCAGATTGTACGCGTTCGCGTAATTATAATCTGAAAATTTCTCGTAATTTATAAGGCTACGCAGATAAGATAAGGTTTTCTTATAATTCATATTTATTAATGACGGAAGTGACGTATACCTGTAAAGACCATTGATATATTATGTTGGTTACAGGCATCTATTATCTTCTCATCTGCCTTTGAACCGCCTGGCTGAATAATGGAGCTTATCCCTGCCTTGGCCGCGGCCTCTATAGCGTCTTCTTTAGGGAAGAAAGCATCGGAGGCAAGTACAGATCCATCGGCTTTATCTTTTGCTTTGTGTATTGCCATAAAAACAGAATCTACCCTGCTCATCTGGCCTGCGCCTATGCCTACGGTTCTTGTCTCATGCACGAGCACTATAGCGTTAGATCTTATATGTTTTACCGCTTGCCACGCGAAAACCAGGGCATCCACTTCCTCAGGGGTCGGTTTTTTCTGCGTTACAATCTTTAGCTGAGAACGATCAAGCCCAACAAGATCTCTCTGCTGCAACAGCAAGCCACCTGTAACCTTTCTCAAATGAAACTCATTTCTATCCCTGTTTTTACCAATAGCGTCTATGCTCAGTATCCTGAGATTAGGCTTGACTATAAACCTGCTTAAGGCATTCTGCTCATAGCCCGGGGCTATTACGCATTCTATAAAACCTGAGTTGATAATAGCCTCCGCTGTATTAACATCCACCTTCTTATTTAAGCCTACTATGCTGCCAAACGCGGAGATCCTATCAGAATCAAGGGCATCGGTGTATGCCTTCGTAAGAGTAGTAGCAGTCGCTATGCCACATGGAGTAGCATGTTTAATTATACAGGCCGCGGGCTGTTCGTCAAATTCCTTCACAGCCTCCAGCGCGGCGTCAAGATCCATGATATTGTTATATGAAAGCGCCTTACCATGAAGTTGCTTCGCGTTAGATATAGAAGCTTCTCTGGATGAGGCCTCTTTGTAAAATGCTGCCTTTTGATGCGCATTTTCACCATATCGCAGGTCTTCAGCCTTATCCAGTACAAGCGAAAGCTCCTGTGGAAATATAGAATCTATCTCAGGTTCGGCGACAGGCACCAGGGTTTTCTTCAAATACGCTCTAATCTGACTATCATATTCCGTGGTAAGAGCAAAGACATCAACAGCGAGCTGCGCGAGCATGCTCTCTGAGATAGCCCCGTTATTAGCGTTAAGTTCTTTTATTATTAGACTATACCGCGCAGGGCTTGTTACAACAGCGATTGAAGAGTAATTTTTCGCGGCTGATCGCAACATCGAGGGCCCACCTATATCTATATTCTCTATGGCCTCTGATATACCTACTCCCGGCTTAGCTATGGTCTTCTTAAACGGATAGAGATTAACGACAACCATATCTATAGGTTCTATATTGTGAAGCTTTAGCTGGTCCATATGTTCCTGCTTAGTCCTTGAAGCAAGCAGGGCCGCATGTATCTTAGGGTGAAGGGTCTTGACCCTGCCATCAAGCATCTCAGGAAAACCCGTTACCTCATCTACAGGCTTAACCTTTATGCCTAGGGAAGATATAAAACGTGCGCTTCCTCCTGTAGATATTATCTCTACACCAAACCTACTAAGTTCTTTTGCAAGCAACTCCAGGTTAGTCTTATCCGAAACACTTATCAACGCTCTCTTTATGGTTAACATCTTTTTTTGCTCCTTATTATATATTAGTATAGTAATCTAGCTTAAGAATTCTCACGCTGTCATAACGTCGTGCTTTTTAAAGCCCAAGAGATAAAAATTATACCATACTACAAAGGTAAAATCAAAAGAAAAAAGTTAAATAAGGCTACCTCAAAATGGTTCCGCAGTAATTTGCATAGAATGCTGGATTCTTCACACTTTGGGGTAATTTTCGCAGGAGTGTTCGCAAACCCCAGCGTGGTTTGCTCACTCCTTTTTCTTGCTCATTCATAGAGTCAGAATAATACGGAAAAACCATGCCATTCGCAAGAAAAAGGTCCTGCTATCAAATCACCCCAAAGCGTGAAGATGTTGCGCTCTAATCTCTTTATTCTTACGCTATGAAAAAAATGGTCTTGCTGTAATTGATGCAGGGCTTTTTTGATGTGAGCGGGCATGGTTCGCCCTGATTAGACGTTATGCGAGAGCGAGCAGCAAAATAGAGTAAAATTTCCACGCTGGGGAAATTTTACGTCCCTGCACAATTACAGCAAGACCATTTTGAAAAAGATTAGGTAAAACAGTTTAGTAGTTATAATGCGGGGTAATGCTTAATTGTGAGTCAGCTAGAAAGGGCTATCTAGCGGATAAGCTTTGATTTTAGCCGGACAAGACGAATCTCCTTGCGAAGATGAGTTATCTCCTCTCTCAGGCTCTCAGCTGTATTAGACTGGCGGGTTATCTTATCCTGCCACTTGGAAACCTCTTCTACCATATCCTTTGATTCGGAATTCTGCTCTACCAGTTTATTCAGTTTCAATACCATTTTGTTAGTAGCGGAAAGTGACGACTCCCTTAGCTTCAGTTCTGCGCTAAGCTCCATAACTTTCTGCCTCAGCTCCACCCTGTAAGGGTCAAATCGCCTGTCAAGCTCTTTTATTTTTGTTACTATCTTCTCTTTTTCTGAATTAAACTCTCTCTTTAAGGCGAGTATCTTTGATCGCGTGTCATTTTCTTTACTACTTAAGTCTGACTTTAAACTAGCTATCCCTTCATCTAACTCTGCTTTTTTCTTTAGTGTATCTCCGAAAGATGCATCTTGCGCAAGAACTTCCTGTCTCATCTCACTCTCTGTACTGAATTCTAACGGATATTGACAACCCGCGACCAAAAGCAGGGATAAAACAGGTATAAATATCTTTAATTCCATGTTAGCACCTTTTCAAAAAATTTATTTCCTTTATCGCAAAATACCTGCAAAAGACCCCTTAAATGACAGGGGCCCTTTTCTTAAGGGCCCCTTTTTAGTATTAGTGCGATATTTTCAAGCCTCTATTATGGCCACGCAAGCTATTTCTTCTTCATTTTTGTTAACGATTCTTCTACGAACTTGCCTGCGATCTCCTTGCATCCCAAGCCAAACGCGAGCCCTAATGCCAGGCCTGTAGCCGCGAGAACTATATTTATTACATTGAGTATAATTCCCGTCTCTATCTTAAGCTGCTGCAGTGCCATGACTGACGCGAAAACAATGACAACGATCTGAGTTATCTGGCCAAGCAGCCTAGACTGGGTTATACCTGCGTTACTTGCCGCGGTTCTAATAACAGTGCTCAAAAGCGTAGAAACAAACATACCAAGCACAAGTATAAATACGGAGATAATGATATTTGGTATATACCCTACAACAACGTTTAACACTTCCGCCGCGACTGTCCACTGCATGGCGTTTAAAGCGGTAATAAAGACCATAAGAACTACCAACCAATATACAAGAACACCTATTAATTCTGAAAGAGTATATTTTATGCCACCTTTGGCGAGAAAGTTACTAGTACCTGATTTTTCCGCTAAGGTATCAAGCCTTATGAGCTTTAAGCTCCTTACAATGAATGCCTCAATAAACTTTGCCACCAACCAGCCGATAATAAGAATTAATAAAAGGCCTATCAACTTAGGAATAAAAATACCTACCCTTGTAAGCATCTCTCTTACTGACTCCATTATCACAAAAGTCCAATCCATATACCTGCCCCCTTTCTTTTACATCTTACTAAAAAATTTTAACACAGATACAATCTCATGTCAAGATACCAATTTAGATAAAACCAGATTATTCCTTACAAATATAAGGGGCAATCTCCGCATAAAGATTACCCCTTATATTACTAACTTATCTAATAGGTTAACAGAGTTATTCCTTCTTGTCTTCTTCCTTAACTTTTTCCTTAACCTCGTCCTCTTTTTTAACAACCAGAGAATCTTTTATTTCAGAGATACCGGCTATAACAGCTATCAGCCCGCCAAGAATAAGCACAAGCATGATTAAAAATTCAATGCCCAGAATAAACGCTTCGCGCCACGCGAAAAGAGCAAGAACCAAACCTATTACAACCGCTACTGTTCCACCGATAATGCTTATAATCTTACCCATATTACCAAACCTCCTATTTTAAAGTTATTCCTGTATAGAAAATTATAACATGACATGAAGAAATTGCAAGAAAAATATTGACATAAATTCAATTTTAGGGAATAATACTGAATATTGAAACAGTCTCAAATGCTAATATATAAAAAGGAGAAACAATGCACACTACCGCGATAGCAACAAAAGAGTTGATAAAAAATAGGGTCACTATCTGTCTGCTGGGAATAACAAGCTTTACAGTATTAACATGGCTGGGCGCTCACATCTATATTCCGCTTAGCGGTACACCCGTACCGATAACTATGCAGACTTTATTTGTGCTACTATCAGGCGCCGTTTTAGGAAAAAGGCTAGGCCCCTTATCGCAAATATTATACCTTACGTTAGGAGCAGCCGGCATACCATTTTTCGCAACAGGAAGCTTTGGCATGTTCCATCTCTTAGGCCCCACAGGTGGATACATCTTAGGTTTTATCGCGGCAAGTTATATAATAGGCCGTATGCTTAAGGAAAAAGACAGCCTCATCTCTATAATAACCGCTTTTGTTGTCGGTTCAATAGCGATATTCGCTTTTGGCGCGGGTTGGCTAGCATTCGGATTGGGCTTTGGCATCAAAAATGCGCTATACCTTGGGGTTATCCCCTTTGTTCCTGGATGTATAATCAAGATTGTAATAGCAACAATAATAGCAAAAAGCTGCCTGAAAAGATCAAAGCAGCTTTTTTATTAATAAAAAAGTAAGCAAAGAAAACAACCCTATTTTTAAATAAATAGGGCTGCTTTCTTTGTTCTTTCTTTATCCCTTAACCTACCTTTATCGCATCTACTGGGCAGGATGATGCCACCTCATTCATGTCACAATCACAATCCTTAACATGAGCCAGATTATCATCACCAATATCAAATCCATCAGGACAGACACTAGCGCATAATCCACAACCTGTGCAAAGCGATTCATCAATGGTTATATTTGCCATTTCACCCTCCTTCTTATTGGGTTATTTTATCTATCATATCCATTGTTACGTTATACCCGCGATATTTAATTATGCCATCTTTGTCTATTAACATAAGCGTCGGTACACCTCTTATCTTATACGCCGTCGCTGCTTCCCCATCAGAATCGAGCAAAATAGTATACGGAATAGTGTATTTCTGGCTAAATTTTCTCACCTTATTTTCCGGCTCATTGATATACATTGCGATTACCTCGAGGCCCTTGTTGCTGTATCTGTTATATATATATTTGAGATCCGGTATAATAGTTACACAATGTGGGCACCACGTAGTAGTGCAGACAAGCAATACACTCTTCTTGCCATAAAAATCCACAAGCGAGACGCTGTTACCATTTAGGTCTTCAAGCGTAAAATCAGGGGCCCTCTCTCCTTGGGCAGCGTTTGTTCTTGCTGATTCAGCAGCACTGTTAGAACATGATAATGAAAAAAAACTGCAGCATAATATCGCGCAAAGTAAAAATTTCGTTGTCGATGAAACTGATCTACGCATGATTAAAACCTTCCTCCTGCCTGTATAATAAAGTATTCAGCACAGGCTATCAGTATCAAGCCAAATATTTTCTTTGTAATATTGAGCCATTTACCTGATTTTGGTAATGACGCTGCCAAACCTGTAAATGTACCTACTAACAGAAGCAAGAGCCCCATACCTAAAGCATATGTGAATAAAAGGCTTACCCCCAATAAAACATTTTGCCTGCTACCTACATACGTAAGAACAGCCCCTAATATAGGGGCGGTGCAGGGACCTATTACAAAACCCGCGGATATGCCTATTAGAAAAGCTCCCAATAAACCTTTTTTTGCTGATGTCTTACTACCTAAACGTAAAAAACCCGGCAGAGAGAAGTTAAAAAGATCCATCATTGAGAGCCCGAGAATCAAAAATATATTTCCTACAATAAGATATGTCCAGGGGCTAGCGGATATTTCTCCAAAAACCCTACCGCCTAATGCCGCGACCGCGCCTAACAACGAATAGACAGACGCGATACCCAAGACATAGAATAACGATATAAAAAACGCCCGAGTTTTTGTCCCGGCTGAATTTGCCCCTATATATCCTATTGTAACAGGTATAAGAGGATAAACGCACGGAGTAAGGCTGGTAAGCACACCACCTAAAAAAATTAGTAAATAGCTGAACAATGTTATATCTTTTATGGTGACTTCTGTAAAGGAGATAAGGGATTCGAGCATTATAGTGATATTATATCGCCCTTATTAAAGAGCGAAAGCGCAAGCAGCATATGCTCCCTCATAAGGCGTGTTATAAGAAAGTTGCGCTGTATATGCATCTTACCATTATGGGCAAGTCTTTTCGAAAACTCAGGGTTATGCAGAAACTGTCTCATCATCAACGCGGCGCCTTCTATACAATGGCACAAGAGCCCGCTATATTTACTCTTTATCTGTAAAGGTATGCCTCCTACAGCAGAGGCAACGACCGGCTTCTCTTTCCATAAAGCCTCGGTAACGGTAAGAGCAAATCCCTCTTTAAGAGACTTTTGTATTATAACAGATGACGCGCGCTGTAAAGCGTTTACTTCTATATCATTATGCTCCGGCGGTATAAGCAAGAGATGAACATCAGCAAGGCCTTTTGCTTTTTGCCTTACCTCTTTAAGGACCTTGGCGCCCTCAGGATCGTCCGCCGCGCTGTTACCGATTAAGACAAGTTGAGCATCCACATATTTTTTAACCATCTTAAAAGCCTCTACCACGCCTGCGGGGTCTTTTAAATAATCATACCTTGAAACTTGGGATACTATAGGTTTATTTTTATTTATGCCATATTTAGATAGGACGCTATTAATCTTCTGCTGACTTAACGGCTTATTCTTATCGCTTAAAGGGTCTATAGCGGGACATATCAGAAACTGCGGAGTCTTAAGTGGCCTAGTAAATTTCGGACTTGAAAATATTGAGGCGTTATAGCCTTCAACAAAAGTGGCTAAAAAATCCCATACTCTTTCATTCGGAGATGAAACATCCACATGACACCTCCATATCCACTTAGTATCTTTCATCCTTCTCTTATTCTGGATAAGCGCTATGGGCTGCGGGTCATGGACAAAAACAATATCACCCGTTATCTTTGTATTCTTATTATATTTTTTGGCGGTTTCAAGATATATGTCAAAATCCCTATCAACGATTACATCCGCACGGCCATGTAACGCGTTATGGAATTTTTTTGTCACATTGTAAAATTCCGGGCTACCCTCTATAACATCCCATCCAATATCAACCCCAAGCTCGCGCATAAGCGGTATAACGCGGGTTAGCATCTCTGCTACTCCGCCCCCTACACGAGTAGAATTTATATGCTGAATTCTCTTACCCTTAAGGCGTGACGCCAGGAGCCTTAGCTCATCTATAGTATCCTCTCCAACAATAGGAATATAATCATCCAGGATTGGTGGCCGTGTTTTATTTTTTGCCATGCTCTCGCTTCCATTCAGGGCTATTTTTTATTATACTTATTATATTTTGGCGCAAGCCTTCCAATGTATACGTATAAGGGTCAAAGGTCTCTATCTTTGAGGCTAGTTCCGGATACCCGAGACTCGTATCGATCCAATTGGAAAAATCGTTTATCCCTTTTTCAAGCCTTAGGCGCACATTAAAGATATGAAAATCAATAGAACGTATCGTAACCTTCTTTAACGCTTCAACCATCTCCACCAGGTTATACGCTGTATAAGATGTAGGGAGTACAAAACTTTGTGATTTTGTAAAATCAAACTCCTTGCCAGGCGGGGAATTACGTATCTCTTTCGCGCTAAACAGATGCCCTTCAATAACCTCTATCAGTTTTTCCCTCAATGCCCTTATAGTACTGAATTGATATATATCGATACTACTTAAACGCTCAGCGAGTATATCTTCACCCAAAAAATGCTTTACCCAATAAGCAAAGGCATTCGGTGGTTCAGGTGAAAGAAATTGATGTTGCTGCAAAAAAACGTGGGTATGATAATAAATAACAGAGCCTGAAACATCCTTAAGAATATTGACAAGCTCACGCGCGTTACGCGCCTTTAGGCCGGTAGATTCGCGTAATTCAATGTGCGTACGAAAATAAAAAGGATTTTTTTTCTTTTTGTTCACCATATGCTATTGCCCACTACCTTTTTTACTTGCTCAGGATATCTTTCTGCTTAAAAAGCTGCTGAGCATATCGAGATTTCAGGTTACCCATCTTTTCCTTTACGCTCTTAAGCTTTGCCTCTATCTCTTTCAGAGACATAAGGTTTATCTTTTTACGCTTCTTTTCTTTGCCTTCTCCGGTTTCAGGCTTGGCAGCTTCTTCTTTAGGCGCCTCTGCCTTTGGCTCTTCAGTCTTTTTTTCTGCCTTTGTTTCTTCTTTAGGTGCTTCAGGCTTTACTTCTTCCTTGGGCGCTTCTTCCTTTTCAGCCGTAGGCTGATCCGCCTTCGGCGGAGCTTCTTCCTTAGGCGCTTCTTCCTTTTCAGCCGTATGCCCATCAGCCTTCGGCTGAGGCTGATCCGCCTTCGGCGGAACCTTCACCTCTACCTTAGCTGTTTCTTCTTTAGGTTCTTCTGCCTCTGTATTCTTCTTCTCTTCACTCATGTTAATATTATCTCCTTTCAACCGCGTATAGCGGATATGTCGAATGAGTATACCACAAACCAAGGCCTATGTCAAAAAAATAGGCATAATTACACTAGTGCCATCTTAATATGCTAAAAGCATAGCTTATGCAATCACTTATATGTTGTCATCCACTTCTCTGTACAGGACGGTTTCGTTGCAACTTGCGCAAGAACGTAAAATTTTCCCGGCGTGGAAATTTTACTCCACGTTGCTGCTCGCTCTCGCATAGAACTTAATCAGGGCGAACCTTGCCCGCTCGCACCAACAAGGTCTTGCTCCAGTTACAACAAAACCGTTTAGCTCTGGCTTATACACTGGTTTCAAGCAGAACCTTTTTGTTGCGAATGGCATGGTTTTTCCGTGTCAATTAACTTATATGAATGAACAACAAAGTGGCGTGAGCAAACCGTTAAATAAGAGCTTAAAACAAGTGAGGTTCCTCGCAACCAATATATTAAAGATAGAACGAGAAACCACGCTGGGGTTTGCGAACGTTTCTGCGTAAACCAGCGTATAAGCCAGTATGTACTAATCTACTAAGATCTTAGGCAGGGTCAAAAAAGAGAGATCGCTAGGAGCGTTACAAAACTTTTTAACTTCAAAGTGTACTTAATGAAACACATAAAAACCCTTCTTTAAGAAAGGGATTCATTTTATCAAGTTTCGTCAAGAACGGTTAAGGCATTACTTATTCATGCGCTTATTGGAGATATGAAATTCCACTCTTTTTATAAGATGCGAGAGCCTCGGAGGCTTTACAATATAGTCATCGACGCCTCTCCGGAAAAGCTCTTCAATATCTTCTATCTCATCTTTTGCGCTTAATATAAGCACAGGCACGGTCCTCTTATTCCTTCTTGATTTAAGCCTGGCGCATATCTCCTCGCCTTTCATGTCAGGCAGGATCAGATCAAGGATCACAAGGTCAAATTTCTCTTGCCTAGTCTTCTCGAGTCCTTCATTCCCATTATCAGCACATTCGACAACATAGCCTTCTCCGCCAAGAAAAGCAGAAACAGCGTCTCTGTCTTTTCTGTTGCCATCTATGAGTAAAATTTTTGGAGAATTCATAGGTACTAATACATCCTCACAAGAATACCCTGCCCTTATCATAGTTGCAATTTATAGTCTTTCTCGCCGTCAGTCAAGATAACAGAGTCCTTGCTTATTTTGTTAACAGTCATAGGCCCTAACTTGTCACCCTCGCCGACCATCTCACCATTTATAACCGCACGAGGCACATTACCATAATGAAAAAGTATGCCTTCCAGCTTAAGATCGGATACTGCCAGAGACCCGCCTGAGAGAGCGAGTTTTTCTGAAAATGGATCCCTGCCCCAGGGCATGGCATCCTCATCCTGTATAGCCTTTTGATATTTGTCCACGCCAGCACCCTGACTAACATTCTCTGCGGCCGTTACATCTCTTTTTATAATCTCCTTAAAAGCATCCGCGGAGACATAAGGAACAGATCCCTTATTCTTCTTTAATTTAAAAATAACCTTAAGACTATTTACAAGGACAAGGATTAGCGCTATGACCATAACAAAGGTAATGGCTATCTCGATCTTTGCCTTGCTATCCATATTCTTAAAATCAACGGATCCCATAAAAAATTACCTCTCGCCTATCACGTAGACAGTAAGCGTCAAGCCTACCATAAGTTTAGGTGTTGTATCAATTTTTCTACTTATCATGATACCATCTATGCCCGCAAGTATATTAAGACTGTCCTGTATCTTTTTAATATATTCCGCTAATGCCTTATATGAAGTACGCAACTCAAGATATATCTTTATACTGTCAAGCGGTCTCTTGTCCAAATGAACGGGCTTACCCTCCTTATCAAGGGCCTGTATAGGTTTTTCAGGTTTTATACTCACCAACTCGAGTCCAGAGGACTGTGCCAGGCTTGAGAGCTCAGAAACTATAGATGATATCTGTTTTTTTGTAGGCAATCTCTTCTCAAAGAGCTTCATCTCCTGCTGCATATGTCCTAATATAGGTCCTAACTTCTCTATATCGCCAAGCATGGCGTTTGTAAGAGCTATCTGATCCTCTATCTCGCCGATGCGGCTATTAAGACGCGATACCTCCTGGTGTTGGGGGATATAAACAAAGGCAGAAAAGACTATAATTATAATAAGCATAATTGCCATGCCCACATATTGCTTTTTATCTTTTAATATGGCCTTGCTCATTTTGCGCTTCCTAAGTTACAGCTTATCTGAAATTCCAAAGCCTGTTTTTTTGAAACCTTTACGTCTTTCGTTGAATTTAACATTACATTATGAAAAAACTCTGAATCCTCCAAAACTCTTATAAATCTGGATAACGTAACCTCCGCTGTCTCGTCCGTCTCGAGAACAATGCCCCCCATGTCCATGCTAGTAGCGTGTTCTTTTACCACAATATCCCGCAGGTACATTTCTCGTGGCATAAGATTGCTTAATGATTTAAATATATAATACAGAGGCACCTGTCTCTTTAATGTCTGGTTCATAATAGCGTTCTTCTGCGCTATTTGTGAATAAAGTTCCTGCACCTCCTGTAACTTCTGCCATTGAGGCTGCTTAGCGTTAAGAACCTTGCGCAAGGCTTGTTCGTGGCCAAAATCAAAGAGATAAAAAACCAGAAGCATTAACGTAACAAGAATAAAAACCAGTCTTATCGATGTCTTCTTTATCTTCTTTATATCCTGTTTTTTATAAAAATCGGGCATAAGATTCATCTTCTTTGGGTCAGCCAAGGCAGCACCTATGCAAGGAGCGATCACAGAAAAGTCTTCTTTAAAATTCTCTGCTGTATCGCCCTTAAGTTTCAGTTTCAAGCTCTCCGGCGCATTGAGCAACTCAACCGGCATTGAAAGCATAGAAAAGATATGATGCTTAATATTCTTCATCCTTGACATACCGCCACTGAGTATAATCTTTACTACGTTACCCTCTCCGAACTGACTGGAATAATATTCAAAAGAACGCCTTATATCATTAGTAAGCCTCTCGAGTACAGGTCTTATCATGGAACTGACTTGCCTGGCTGATAAGCCATCTTTTAGCAGGTCTTCTGACTCATCCGGTATACCTATCTCCTTCTTAAGCGATTCAGCCTGATCCAGAGAGAGCTCGATCTCACCATTCTCTGAAGCGAGGGTCCCGGCCATTGATTCTGTAAAATCCTGTCCCGAAACCCCAACCTGCCTTACAAGTCTTATCGTATTATTCTTTATAATAGCGATAGTAGTGGTAGAATGCCCTATGTCTATAATAGCTATCGGATCATTAATAGGTTGCGGCTTACCAAGCATGTAAAGATTGTGTAAACAATACGCTACCGGGGTAAGGACCGTGGGAGAAAAATTCTCTTTAAAAACCTTCTCCGCGAAAGAGATGCGTTCATCAACAAAACGATTATTGGCTATATTCGCGATTACCTCGATACCATCGGGGTCATTCACCCTTTTATGACTTTCTAAGACCTCGAAATCCAGCACCGATTCGTCGACATTAAATAGAAAATGATCCTTTGCCTGCCACCTTAAAGCTTGCGCTATATCACCAATAGGCATAGAAGGCAGGGATATGCGCTTACTGTCTATCTTTGAGCCTGAAGCTACAAACTTTACCTCGATATTATGGGGAAGCTGGAGGGCCTTTAATAGGTTAGTTACCTTGGATGCGAATTCTTGGCTTTCGTAGCCTTCATCCTTGCTGAGAGGTATTATAAAGTAATTAAGCAATGACGCCGATGAGTCTGATTCTTGTTTTAGGATGATTATTTTTACAGATATCTGTGATGTTTCGACCCCAAGGACAGGGGGCGAAGGCATAAATTTCAAACACGCGCTTTTAATAGATTTTTCTATTTTAACGAAATCAATCAATTAAGCCCCTCTAATATAAGTATAGCCTTCATATAATAAACGATAAACCAAAAAAATGCCCCGAGCAGAAGAAAACATATGCCAAGGCCTATGCGATATCTCAATGCCTTTTCGTCAATGTCCGATGCTATCATACTGGCCCATTTAGTCATCTCCACCAATCCCTTTGGAAACAATATAAACATTATGCCAAACAAAAACGCTACACAGCTCGCGAATATAAGAAATAGCAAGATAACCCTCCTTTATTCTTGTCCTTAAAACTATAATTATAAAATTATAGGCTTCTTTAAATTACAAATTTATTATACTCAATATTCATTTTTTGGTCAACCTTAATTGTAATATTAGTATATATATAATAAAAAACAATAAGCTTATTACGCTGATAACTGACCCTATTTTAAAGCTCATCGGATCATAAACAAACAGGATGCTATGCTCTCCGGCAGGAACCTTGATCGCACGAAGAAAGAAGTCCGCTCGATATATCTCTGTTCTTTCTCCATCAATATATGCCTTCCACCCCGGATAATAAGTATCATTAAGCAATAAAAATGCCTTTTCCTTTGCAAGGACCTTTATCTCAACCTTTCTTGGCTTATATTTTATTATCTCTACAGCGTCTTTCCTGACTCTCTGCTCTTTTTCATTAATATCGCTGCTGGGAGAGATAGTATCTGAGAGCAGCACCTCACCACTAAAAAGAACCTCTTTTTTAGGATTGAATTTACGCGTAGACATATAATCAAGCATCTTGCTGTCATCGTCAAAAGCGATAGCCTTCCTCAATAGCATAACCTTTGGTAAATGCCGCTCATTAAGATAGATCGTTGCCTTCTCCGTACTGCTTACTCTTTTGTAGCCATAGCAGTTGACATTATCATGGCTTGATACATATTTTATGCTCAGGAGATTAAGCAGGTTTGTATTAATCGGCATCTCAGACCGATAGATAAGCTTGGCTATCTCGTTATTGCCATCTAATTTGCTTGAATCATAGCCCCAGGCGTCATATATACCAAACTCCATCATGCGATTATTTGCGAGTAGGTCCTTTGAGGTCTCTACCGCTTTATGAAGCGATTCTCCGCGTATTATGGAAAACCTATCGTAAGAGTAAGGTGAGGGCAGAATCCGGAAATACGACTTATCCCGTATAATATAGCTGATATTTGTAGTTGGACTCTTAAAATAGCCTATCTTCTCAATAAAATTATAATCTATATTAGTGAAGAGCAGATCAAGGCCCATTAATAAAAAGACCGGTACAATAATAAGGCTTCGTCTCCGAGCGCGTGAACAGAGAAAGAGAAATACCCCAAAAAGGCTTACATAAAAAAGGGTTCTTCTAAGATTAAATATATCCGCGTATACAAATGAACTATCCGAATGAAATGCATTTCCCGCTAAATCCATAATAAGGGCTATTATCTTTGCGGGCATAATCATCAGCACGATTATCAATAAGGTGGACAAGAAACCTAATACCAGAAATATAGAGCCTGCTCTTTGTGCCCTGGATGTGACAATAATATGCCTCAATGAGTCAAAGCCTATGCCGCAGAGCGCACAGATGGCAAATGTAAATATGAAGATAAATCTTACGGGATAACGTATAAGGTCAAACCCCGGTATAAACTTAAAGAGAAACGGAAAGAGAATAAAATTTTTGCCGAGCGATATAGCTATGGAGAAAACACCTATAGCGAAAAGAAGCCATACGATCCTCTTGCACCTCCTGTAATAAAGAGCGAATCCCGCTAGCAGGATAGTAATAATCCCGAGATAGTAATTGTCCAGCCACTTCTGCCCATCGAGAAAATTATCACTAAAAAACGCCGGTTCGTTAAAATATGGGATAATAAAACTCAATAGATGATTATACGGCAAGCTCCATGCCGATGCTTCCTGCCAGCCCATGGCCTTTCTTACGGTAATTGAGTAGTATTCTATCGCGGGTAATGTCTGAAATGCCGTAAGTAAAAAAAAAGTTCCTGTCGCGATAAGAAAACTATAGATTATAAAGAGATCAATTTTCTTATCTGTCAATAATCTCTCGGTAAGAAGATACGCGCTTACACCAAATAATAAAAATCCGGTAATAATAAATGCTGGCGGATCTCCTCCAAGAAACATAAGAGAAAGCACAAAGCCCAAGGCTATTGAAAGAAGATAACTACGGCTCTTTAATGCTTTTATAAAAATAAGCATCACCAGCGGAAACCATGTGATAGAACTTAAAACCGTTGTCAGACATATAGTTGAGATAACGTAACCACTGAACATAAAGCTAAACCCCGCTAATATACCGCCTAGCTTAGATGTACCTATTGAGCGGGCAAAAAGATACATAAAGACTCCGCATAAAAAGATATGCAGAATTATAAAAAAACTAAAACCCTTGGTAAAATCACCGACATAATAAATGAGCGTCAGGGGATAAAAGACCGCGTGGTGGATAGAGGCGTGGAGCGGCGCGCCACAGAATATATAAGGGTTCCACAAAGGCGCTTGAAGACTCTTCATACTTTCAACGGCAAGTTCTCTTACCGGAAGGTATAGCCTCGCTATATCCCTTCTTGCGAATATGTAATCTGTAAAGATCACCTCTCTGAAAACTATACATAGTAACGCTACAAACAGCAGCGCGACCAATATAACATCCCTGTTTTTGTATAAAAATTTTATCATAGATTATTTTTTTAGGATTAGTAAAAAGGGGAATGGCTTGAACCAACCATTCCCCTTAGACTCAAATTCAAATTCTTAAAAAAACTACCAGAGAGATACGTCCTCTGTGCCATCTGAATACGCGCCGCATTGACCTGCGGTAGTGCCTGAACCTGTAACATACCACCAGCCATAAGTAGCGCTTGTTGTATTTGTGCCCGCAACCGGGGTCGCTACAAATGTTATATCTGTCTTATCATTAAATTCATTCTTAGGATACTTAGCACCCAAGAAATCAGTAACTGTCAATGTAGGGAAATCCGTTCCGCTGCTATTAGCGACACGGTTTGAATATTTAATAGCAACCGCTGAACGAACAGCTCCGAGCCCGCCTTTTGTAGCTGCGATTTCCGCGTTGCTTGTAAGATCAACAAATTTTGGCAATGCCACCGCTGCCAAGATACCAAGTATTACAATAACCATAACAAGCTCTATTAATGTAAAACCTCTGTTGCGCATATACTCCTCCTTTTTTACCAGTCTTTGCATCTTATTGTCTGTGATTTTACCACGCCTGACTGTGGATTGTAAACATAAATTTTACCGAAGGGGTCTTTCAGCTTACCTTCGCTACTATACTTCAAATGACTAAGAAATTTCCCCCTTAAAGCAGAGCCCTTGTAATCGCGTATCTCGTAGACCTTATCTATCAATTCCTCGATATTATCAGGGTATGTCTTATATAATATATAATACAAAGAAATAGCCAGACGCAGGCTATTTAACTCATTCTTAAGGGCCGACTCCCTCGCATTTACCAGCAGTATATTAGCGCGTCCGAGAAGAAAACTCGCGATTATAAATATCGCGATCCATATTACTATAAGCTCTATCAGAGATCTTCCTTGTTCACTCCTGCCTCTTCTCATCAATTCTCCGGCACTTATAAGCTATGGTGGTAAGCGTCTAGTTGCAAGTTGTAAGTATTAAGAATTAAGTATTATATATTATAGCCTAAGAGATATGTCAAAGGCTTAATACCTTATCCTTTTTACTTTTGCCTTGTGTCTTAGCCTGTCCTTATTTATATTTATCTCATAGGTACTTATGCATCTGCCTTTAGCAGCGCTTTGGATTTTTTTGCCGTTATTTCAATAGATGGCA
>Ga0075116_10000211_pt1 | contig 27858 bp, 33 predicted proteins | sample AntAceMetag02UKC_FD_69786 | JGI IMG/M metagenome (GOLD analysis project Ga0075116, IMG submission 69786) | Saline lake microbial communities from Ace Lake, Antarctica- Antarctic Ace Lake Metagenome 02UKC | ecosystem: Environmental > Aquatic > Non-marine Saline and Alkaline > Saline | place...
GTTCCTAAGTTTTGTGAGACTCCCCAAAACGCGGCTCGTCCAGAACGCTGTGACGCTGGAACGGTATATTTCTCCGTAACATGATGCTCGAAATCACCCGATATAGAATGGGCTTTGTAAACGTAGGACGTGACGTTAGCAGGTAAATCAGTGACAGTAATTTTATACTGTGCGACTGTTAGGTATCCACCTGTGTCAACTTCCGTGTAATCGGCTGCAAAATCTTCAAGTGGGTCTTTGAATGGTTCTGGCTCACCTTCGAGTTTGTCGAGATCAACATCGGTCATTGTTTTGATGTCAGTCGTCTTGTGCGCAGCTTTACCTTCAGCCTTCAGTTTTACAAGTTCAGGGTCAACCCAATCTGGGTCAAGCGCGTGGTTTTTGGTGTCGTCACTTCGTACTGTAGGACGCAACTTCAACATTTCATCAATGGCTACATCCAGAATGCCAAGACACGTTTGGCGATATAGCTGAGCGTCAGCAGATAGATCATCATTTCGCGTGTTATGCTTCAGCCTAACAGCCTCAATAAGGGCATACGAAAGCTGGTAGCGCTCTTTAGCAAGCTCGATACCTTTAGAGATTGATATAGGCCAAGTGATTTTTGGTTTAAATGAATCCAAAGCCATCTTGTCTCTTCCTAATGTACAACTACATCAATTGGAAATTATGAGTAAGCAATCCGTTCCTACAGCGTGTGGATAATGTTCCCACGTAAAATTGATGTCTAAGTCTCTGAGCCAACTGGATATTGCAGGAAGATAGTAACTGTTTTCCCAGAAGGTTTTACGCCCAGCCTTTGCTCTAGGCCGAATGAAATCACGCGAAGACTTAGCCGAAGCAAAAAAGCTTACCAAAGACACACTTGAATTGATGTCTAAAACCCGCGACATAAATGGATTCCAGTGGCTGACGTGTTCAATAACACCGCAGGCGACAACTGCATCATACTTATCTCGCACTATATCTAAATCAGTAGTCAGAAAATCTCCTGTTTCAAATGTAGCGTTAGGGGTTTTTGTTACTCGAGCCTGCGGATTTACATCTATTCCGTGGTACTTAGGATAGTTTGGCGCAAGGTGTCCAAGCCCACAACCTATTTCATAAACCGATTGTATCTCTCTCTCGCGCAAAATAGCATCTACCCTATCCCATAATGCTGTATGTCGCGCTACCATCGGAACATAAAATTCCTTACTCTGCCCACGCCAAAAAGTACGTTCTGGCGTAGTCGGCTTCTCGGTTTCATCGTTTAGTTTAGTTCTTGAAATGAGAGCCATCCCACGATTTGTATGCAACATTTCGCTGTAAATGTTCAGACGGTCGCAAGATGCTTCGACATTCTTACTGTCTCTCCGGGCGTCATCTAACAGAATTATGCCATCCTGCGCCAGAAACGGAAGCATAATATCAATAGCCATCATACGAGCTTCCGTGCCCGGGGGACCATCTATAACGATCGTATCAAACTTCCCAACCAGCTCGATTACATCATAAAAACCTGTATCCTTATTTATCGTAAATGTTTTGCATTCAACAGGAGTATTTTGGCTGGTCTTAGCCGCAGCCCTTGCCGTTGTAACATATTTTGTAGCTTGCTCGGTGTACTTAAGCAGATGATCGATTGACAAAACACTGCTAACTTTCGCATTCTTTGCGAGATTCCAGGTACCTTTTCCTGTGCCAGAACCAAACTCCAAAACTCTTCCGTTTGCGAGCCGATTAAAACATCCTATTGCAGCTGATTCAAACGCTGCCCCACCACTGTCCTTTGGAATACCCTCTATCTTGGGAAGCAGTTTACGAAGTTCGGCGAGCTTTGCAAAAAACTCTTTATTGGTGTTTACCATTAAATTCTCTCCTTCGAGGATTCAGTTCCTTTAAGATATCGAACCACATCGTCTATTAGGATTATACCTCCGATTGCGGGACGAGGCAATAACAAGTCTAGGCCCCTGACCTCCGGTCCTTCTTTCCAGTACCTCTTTTTATGACACGAAAGCCACGATTTGTGTCTATAAGTTCCTGAGTTAAGCCTAATCTAATACACGCTTCGTCTATTTGCGCGTAATCTCTCTTTGTGTCATCTATCAGGATTATACCATCTGGAGCTAAATTAGACAGCAATAAATCTATCGCATGTTTTCTAGCTCGTGTGCCGGGAGGGCCGTCTATTAGAATTGTATTGTACAACTCAGTATTAATAAAATCTAAGCTGTAGAAACCCGTTGCGCTATTGATTGTGTCTACAACAAACTCAACTTTGTTATCTGGCTCTACAAAATTGATGAATAGATGTGCGCCGTCTAAGTAGTGTTTGTTATTGTCTACTGAAGTCACGCTAGTAGTGTTAGAACGCATCAGAGCGAGTGTACCTTTCCCACTACCGGTACCAAACTCTAAAGCGTTTCCAGAGGCTCTAGCGGCAATACACTCGACTGCTTTACTCTCCAAAGTAGCTCCACCATCGTCACTCCTAACCGGTAACAGACCCTCTAATTCGGATAATCTGTTGAAGAAATCCTCATCCGTTCTTTTGTTAAGCGACTTGAAGTTCTTTTGATCTTCTCCAGCGAACTCGTCTTCCTGATACAAATCATAAGACCATTCTCCTATGAACTTCTCGAACAATTGCTTATACGCTTTATCCGAAAGAATAGTCTTGAAGGTGTGGCGCATATTACATGCGGCTGCGAACTTCCCATTTGGATTATAAGGTCTTTTATTTCTACTTGGATTACTTTTAGCTTGAAATTCATGCCCAACAATAAGATCGTGAGCCTGAACTATAGCTATTCTTGACATGAAAGCTCGCCAAGCAAGACCTCTTTCTTGTGAGCCTAGTAGGGAGAGAAAGTTATTCCAGCCACCTACAGCATTCCATGTTTCTCTCGATGCGATAGTTGTACAGCTCGGCATCATAACTTGAGTGTCTTTGGTCTTTTCATCTGCAGAAGCTACCTGGTACTGTCCCCACCTACCGATACACGCCCCGTAAGGCTGTGTAGAAAACTTAGCCTTCCCGGGTACATACGGTTTCCATTCTTCGTCATAATAAATCTTCATCAATAGGGGTGTGTAGATAGCTTTATTTCTTAGGGCCTTTTGTATGACACGAAGTAAAGCTTCACTTATTACTTCCGTGTGCGCGTCTGTAAAGATGATTACCCTACCAACAGCTTTGCTTAAAAGATATCTCTTGGCTCTACCACAACCAACTGAGTCTTCGTTGATGAAAACCTTTACATCATCAAGACCTAAGTAACACTCAGCTTCACAACCATCTGCGAGAACAAGTATCTCATGTTTTACATCAGCTAAAGCTTTATGGAAAGATTCACAAGTTCTCTTTAGTCTCAAGCCCTCGTCTTTAGAATTGATACATACCGACACAAGAACTTCTGTGTTATCAGCTGCATGAATCTCTTTCATGTATTCGGCGTAACTCTCATCATCGCCCCATTTGAAGGTCGGACAATGAGGTCTAGCCTTCGATGGATCACCACAACCACAGATAGCGCACTTAAGGTGTCCGTTGGTTATAGTTGACTCAGAACAAGCCTCACAGATAGCTCTGTACTTTGATCTAGCAGCCTCAGAACGATTTAAGGTTAATCTGCCAGGATAATGCTTTATAACTGTTCCACGCGCCTTGTGTGCCTTTGCTGCTACGAGTATCCTCTCCCTGAGCGTCATTATTTTGTATCCTCCGCCGCCAATTCCAAGTCATCTGCTATCCTATTTGCTTTTTCAGCGCTAAGACCCTTACATACAGCCCTGACCAAAGCATATTGAGCAAACTTCTTACCGTTGAGCTTTTCTTCAGGTTCCGCAACCTCATTGTACTGTTCTACAAAACTCTTAGCCTTGCGAATTCTGTCCTTAATAGCTTCTTCATCATTAGGGTCCGAGCGTTGAATATTTGCATGAAACGTTGCAGCCCTTTTCAGTAACGCCTTTGGCTTCTCGCTTCCATCACAATCAGGACAGTGTTGAGACTCTTGTACGGCGAGCGTCGAGTTAATACCTAGAATGCTTTGTAGCTTCTCGCAGCGTATCAGCCCTTCAGGAAACATTGAGGATGTTCCATAATAAAGACAGTTCTTTTTAGGGTCGAGCATCAATCTCTCCTTTAGTTACACTCGTACAACACACCACAAGCTGTGGCGCCGTCTTCACAGGTATCATACGGCCCACCTGTAACCTCGTAATAGTCACACGTCCAGACAGGATCCTCTGTGCAGTCACAGGTATCAATTAGAGCATCGAGCCAAGAGTACCCAAGGCTGACGCTGTAGAAAATCATGTCGAGATAAACAGCTTCACATTCCGGCGTGTCGGGCTCTTCACCGGTATACTGAGTATTTTTGATGCAATACCACTTAGATGGATCTAATCCCCCACTTGTAGTTGGCGCAGCCGTAGTCGGTGCAAGCGTTGTAGGCGCAAGTGTTGTAGGAGCCAAAGTAGTAGGCGCCAGTGTCGTTGGAGCCAAAGTTGTCGGCGCAAGTGTTGTTGGCGCTAGAGTAGTAGGAGCTAGAGTTGTCGGAGCCAAAGTTGTCGGCGCAAGTGTTGTTGGCGCTAGAGTAGTAGGAGCTAGAGTTGTCGGTGCGAGTGTCGTCGGAGCCAGTGTAGTAGGGGCCAAAGTCGTCGGTGCAGCTGTAGTTGGGAAATCACCTGAATCAGATAACACAACAATACCATCGCCCGGATAAGTAGTCCCGCTCCACCATTGAATAGAAGAAGAATCATAAATTCGTTCATACAGCGGGTTAGTTGTCTCTGGCGTATACGTGATTGAGATTTCACCTGAACCATTGATGCGATCATTATCTGAATCAGTTATCTCTTTGTATGCGCTAACAGAAAATGCTGCATTATTTAACTTTAAGCTACCAACATTGTACACAGCATCATTGACAACAAACTTTGTCATGCCAGGAAGATGAATAAAAACATCTTCACCATCATCATATCCAGTTCTTGTGAGCTTAAGAGTCGATTTACCATCGCCAACTAGAGAAGGTGTGATATCTGTATCATCAAAAATATGCGTATAGCCCATATAGTTCTTGACAGTAGCTCCACCTATGTTACTACCTATTGGAGAACCTCTTAAACCAGTGAGCTTGAATTGATATTGTGCTATATCGCCATAGATTTTACTTCCACCTGTTAACTCAACTGGTCCTAATGGATCTTGTATGAGTGTAACAGAGCCAGCCGCAGTACCATAACGCATAGGATACCTAAAGCCTGTGGTACCTATAGTGGCGCTCATGTAGGTCTTTTCTCTAACCCATGGAACATAAGCAAAGCCATATTCATCATCAAGTATTGTTTCAGCTGCGACTAGAAAGTGTGTGAGTCCATGATAAGTAGGCTTACAGACCTTGTAATAATTGTATGCGCTATATTCCTCGCTTACTTGCACAACGTCACCACGGTTAATTGTGACACCACACTCATTGAAGATTTTGCATACCGTCGGGTCTTGTCCTACATATCTGACAGCAATTAAACCTGAGTTAGCAACGATACCGGCTGGAGGATCAGGTTGACTCGACGCATTATTGTTATCCAGTACGTAAGGACCACCTGCTGAGAGCGTTAGATAGGTGTCACTTGCGAGATTAGGGTCAATTCCATACCTGCCCTCAACTGGAGCAGATAATTTATCTCGACATAAAGCCCAGATAGTACCTAATTGCCTACATGGAACTACATAATTGTATTTAGATGCGCTGTCAAGTAAAACGTAATAGTTCAACAAAGGATCATAAATGTTAAGTGTAGCCGCTGTACCAATTAGAAGCTGAGAAGTGTATTCTTTTGAATAGACACTTTGACCTTCGACAATAGACCCCCAAGGAAAGTCCGTCGTGTCTGAATAAGCGGCGCTGAGATAAATGAGTCTCTCATCGTCTTTTGGTTTTATGCTACCTGTATCAATAGGCACATTGCGGAATTTGTCTCTAAAATCATCTACACCCTGAGCCATAGAGTTCCATGCCTTGTCAGGGAGTACAGGTAAAGCCTCGCCCGGTTGTATGTTTTGTGTCATTAGGCGATCCCATCTAAACCTAAACCATCAAAGTCTGTTTCTCGAAACACTCTGTGCATTTGTACGCCTATCGGAGTTGGCATAACAAATGTTTTACCGCCTATTAAAAGACTCGCCCTACCGTATAGCACGTCCATAGCATCCCAACCAACCTTGTCAACAGTTAACGCTCCTACTGAGATACTACTTTCATCACGTTTAACACTAAAATGATAGGTCATTCGATATAAATCAGTACCAAAGACCTGGTAAGGTGATCTTTCCTTCTCCGGGGGCCCCAACTCAAGCCCTCTAAAGAGAAGTTCACGTTTTGTATAGGTTACGCCATTCATCACAACAGTCGAATCATTTACAGATGGTGTCATATCATCAATTGTGTCTTTGAACGCGGCTGAAGGCTCTGCAGTTTGCCATCGTGTTACATTAATTGATCTTTCGCTTGAAGGTATATCAAAACCACCTATGGAACCATCAAGTTTAGCTCCAATAACCTTTAGCGTGTCTGAGGGGTAAACGCCTTGATGTGAAACCACCTCGTAAGATTGCGTAATATGAGCGCTACCAGAAGCAGTTGTAGACTCCTCATAAAGCTCTTTGCCGTTAGTAGGTACCTCGAATGCTGAATAAGAAACCGTGACTAGCCAAATACAGGCTGGTTCAGCTCCTATGTCAACGTGTACAGGCTCAACGGTTGGATAGGGCGTCTTGACAACATTTAGTATGATTGGAGCGCTCGCTGTGTTAATCGTTGCAGGAGCAGCCGTCCACGCCTCATTCATAGCCTCGATAGAATCGTTGGTTCCCCTTACAAGGTATTGAAGCGACCAATCCTTGAACCGCGTCCCTGAATCACCATTATATTTTCTCTCAACCGTAACGGCCATAAGTCTTATCCCTCCTAGCCTACAGCTATTGGATTTCCGTTCTTAATTATGCGTTCGAGCAAAGAGTTTGATTTACGTGTTTGTCCTACAAGTTCAGCTGTATTCTTCGCCACTGGATCCGCTTTAGAGCCAAAGCCGATAAGCCCGGAAAGCTTACTTGTCTGCATGACTCTACTCTCAGTCCCAATCTTTTGTTGAGTGAGCTTGTCCAACTTTTTCCTAAGAGCATATTCTTTACCAATAGAGATACGCTCCTTATTGGACTTAGCATTCTCGAGAGCTTGACGCCTCTGCAAAGCCATCTGAGCCGCTTTAAGTTCATTATCTTTACCGTGATATCGAATCTGCAACCTCAAGTCTGCAAGTGTATATTCCCTACCACGCTCTTCTCTACGCATAACCTTGTCGAGATTACCCCACTTGATCTTGAATATTTCCTCTACATGCCGTCTCTCTTCTTCATTGGAGGCTTTACGCATTGCAACTCGTTCCTGGAGCAAGAGGTTTAACCCACGATTTTCACTTGTTTGGTCGCTGTACTCTTCGGCGTCAATAGCTTCTTCTCTACCAGCTACTGTGTCAGCGCGTCTACCATCAAGTTCTGCACGTTTAAGTTCATAAAGTCTGTTTAAGTGCTGAATACTTTTGGCGTCACCACGGGCTTTAAGCAATTCAAGCTCGCGTTGCTTCTGTAATATTTCTTCTTCAATACCAGCCTGAGCTTTAGAATAACCTAATATATCAATGGCGCGTTGCATAGCTAACTCATCGGCTGTTAGTCGTTGTTGATGCACAGCCTCAGCATGCGTCATGTTCATGCGGTGTAATTCTTCAGCATGCTTCATCTTAATGGCGCGTAGTTCGGAAAGACGCGCCAGATTGCCTCTAGCATTACGAAGCTCTAATTTATGATCAAACTCTAACTCTTTTCTCTCTTTCGTATGAACATCTTGAATTGAATCAAGCTTGATACGTGTAATCTCGTCCTGAACTGTAAGCATACGTTTAGCCGATTCAAGAGCAATATTTTTACCAGTGAGAAGTTCTTCAGGCGTTTTAGCTTGACTAGCTGTGTACTTTTGTTTCCTGTTATATAAATCCTGTGATAGATCATTGACCTGTGATACGCGAGTCTCACGCTTGATGATGTCTATTTTCTTCACGTTAGGATCACGCTCTGGATCAACCAAGTCCTTGTCTATTTTCTTTATTTCGGCTTTGGCTTTTGCAATACCTCGCTCTGTCTCTTGTATTACATCTAACTGATTGCGTAACTCCGATTCTTTAAGAGCCTTACCAAGATCAGCTGAGATATTAAAGTTACCATTGGTATCAACCAGCATAGCCTTGATATCTTCTAAGGTCTTATCCTGAAATCCAGCTGACATGCGAGTTGCTTCAAACACGTCTGTTGCAAACTTGTTTAGAATGTCACCACCGAAGTCCATGTTTGCAGATAGACCGTTTAGGCTTGATAACGACTGGAACAATTCAAATGCGCTTGAGTTAGCTTTTGTTACCGCTTCCTCGAACTTCTTGGCTCTAGTGACAATCTGCGCACCAAATAAGCCTTCACCAGCTGGTCCAATCTGTCCCATTGTCAAGCCAATAGAGCCTAGTGATTTATTTAACTCATCGGATTTGTCCCTGAAGTAGCCTAGTTTTGTTCCAATGGCGACAACAGCTTTAGAGATACCATAGGCTACAATCACCATAGCTGCGCCTATTAGAGCAACCTTTAAGGCTAACACAGCTGTAGCCGCTCCAGCTGTAACTGTTGCTGCGATATACACTTTTAACTTCACTATTGCGTCTACAATATTCTCTTTTATGGTTTGCCAATATAACGGTATTGAATTAAGGTGTATGCGCACTAGGTGCAAAGCGCTACCTATTTTGCGTTTTATGGTGTCGCATAACCTGTTAAAACCAAACTTGAGGCTCTTAAAGTCAACTCTTATGTCTAATAAGCTTGCGAGCTCTTTTTTGATACTATTAAGTCCTGCGCCAAAGTTTGCTACTATTTTCTTAACATTGAAAGCCTTAAACATATCGAGTGTTAGCACATTGAGCTTGTTGTCTATGGCACCAAAAAACGATAACATCGTAGCCTTAGACCCTGCAATTAGGCTTGCACGTTTTGCATTTAAAAGACATATTTTTTTATAGGATGTTTCTATTTGATTTAAATATTTAGACTCAGCAGCTCTCATTTCATTCAAGCGAAAAATAGCCATACGGGCTTGCTTGCTGTTAGGTCCAAAACGTTCTTTTTGCTGATCCACAAAGGGAACTTGTTGTATGATAGCCCCATTTACGTCTTCAAGATTATCCAATGCTCTATATTTCAGAGAGTCTTGGCGCTTACCTTTGTAGTCAGTAGCTTTCATATTTTTTGCAAACCTGCTCATATCGGTGAATAGCTTCTTTAATGAAGCACGCGCTCCTGTTATTGCGCCAGCCATTAACCTGAATGGTGCAGTTAGCTTCGACGTGCTGTCTATCTTAAATGCCGCTGCCCAAGCAATTTTAAACATACCAGCTGCTTTTACTGCGCCATATGAGACACCTGTAAAAACTAAAAGCGCAGTTCCCCACTTCAAGAATTTATCCACAAAGGGCACAGCAATAATAGTTCTACCAATATCGGATAGTCTTGTAATCAGTGGAGCTACAGAAGCCAATAATTCTTTCAGGCTACGATTCAATGTTGAAAATAACAACGCTATAGAGTCGTTCATTGTTTCGATAGACTCTGTGCCACCACGGAACGCTGAGGTTGCTTCTATCTCCTTAAGATACTTTCTAAGCCCCGCTCCGCCTTCACGCAGCATAGGTAGTAATGTTAAGCCTATACGCTCACCAAACAGCGCAGAGGCTACTCCAGCCTCTTCTGTGCCATCTGATAGGTTAACCCACGCGTCAGATATAGTTAGAAGCTTTTCATCTACACTTTTACCAATAAGAGCATCATAAGATAAATTAAGCGCATCAAAAGCCTTCTGGTTCTGTGCTATACCAGTGGAGGAAGACGAGAACATTGTTTGTAGCTTGAATAATGCTTTGGTTAGACCTGCTGTAGATATAGCAAATAAGCCAGCTGTTTGCCTTAAAGCATCAAGTCTAGTAGCTGTCAGATTTAAGGCTTTTGAAGATTTACCAAGATCATCAAGAGAGGATGCAAAGTTCTTGACCTGTTTGATCAGGAAAGCACTAAACGCTACCTTGATAATAGAGCCTAAAGACACAAAACTCTTCTTAAGCTTACCAACATCTTTATGTATTGATGCTGATGCTTTAGAAAAGTTGCTCTTGTCTAATACTACAGCAACTCTAGCTCTGGCAACTTCAGCTGTGTTAGCCATCTTTAGATACCTTTATAACTTCGCGTTTAAAACCTGATTGATTACGAAAGCCGTGTAGAATAAACTTATCGGCTGTTGAGTCTTTGTCTTGTTCAACTTCATCTTTATCTTCGTTATAAAACGGATTAAACTGTTGTGCAGTGACAAGACTTGATTCTTCTGTGGCATTGACATTGATTATAAGCGCAACAAGCTCCGAGTGTCGCTGCATAGTGGTACTCATCTTTGCTTCCCACATATAATATAGCTCTGCAAAGGTAAATTGGTCTGGGTTTATTCCGATGATTCCGGCTGCTGTGTAAACAAAGTCCCAATAGAGTCCTCTACCTGTTTTGCTACGTCTTCGTCGCTTATCTTTTCCACTTCTTTGTCCAGAGCTATGAGAGTCGTCTTTACCATGAACTGCACCTTCTTGAGCGACTTCGCCTTCGCTATGTCCCCCTTCTTCTGGAAAAAATTTACTAGTTCATCCGTTAGGGCGTTGTACCCTCCAGCGATTGTGTCGCCGTCTACAGCATCCAAGAAAGCTTCATAGGATACGTCTTTCTTATCTGCTTGTGGTTTAATCAAGTGATACAGTATATCAGCTAATTCACATGGATCATCCTGAAGTGAAAGCAAAAGTGGGGTTTCCTGAGCATCATCTGTGTAGAGTAGATCAATATCAATATTAGTCTTGACTCGCTTAATGGATCCAATATTAAGGGCTATAATCCACTCGTTGTTGTTTCCATCTTTGAAACTAGCCATAATTCTCTCTCCTTTTGTACGGTACAATTCAGTAATGTGTCACTGAAATAAAGCCCTACTCTCCATGGCGAGTAGAGCCAAGAATCTGCCATGGCAGTGAATCATCTAGCTGGCTACAACTTCAACCCACGTAACTGTACCAGACGGTTTTACGGTGATATCGTAAGTGATAGCCTCTTCGCTTCCTTCGTTACGGGTTAGTGAGAATACGGAACCTGTAAACTTCGGACCTTCAGAGTCGCTTGTGTCCTTATCGCCTGTTAGGGCGCAGAACTCCATAAGATCATCACCAAGGAAGTTGTCACGCATAGCATCAGCAACAACATTGGCTCCAGCGTTGAGCTGAACCTTAAACGTAAGCTCAAGAACACGGGTACTCTTTGCTGTAGCTACCCAACCGTCATTATCACGAGTTGTGATATCAACTTCATTAGCTGAGAGGCTAAGGGATACTTCCTTAACATTGGCGGCTTCTAGAAGATCAGCAAGTACATCTTCACAATCACCATAATACAACTTTGCGTTCATGCCTAACTTATAGTTAGTTGTGCAAGCCATAATGATTTCCTTTCTCAAGAAAAGTAATTTACTACTTCGATTATACGTTAAATGAACTACGTTTTACAACAGCTATTGTCTATCGCATAATCCCTCCACTTATTCTGCCCAATGAATCAAGGCAACTTGAGCGCTCATCGGATAGCTATCAGGGTCCATAGTTGTCAAGATACCTGATACCAAGATACCAGCGTCCTTGAGTACATAGGCTATACGATATGTTAAGTCTCTAATACTCTTCATTGACGCATGTTTAGAGCCAATCACACGTACTCTAAGCTGCTGTTCGATTCCAAGGTTGCCTCTAGTCGAGTTATCAGAGCTTGAAATGTACCCAATCAGTATAGCTGGGAAGATTTTAGGTATGTCTTCATCAACTGGTAGTGTTTCTCGACCAAAGATAGCTGGAGCATTACCATTACCGAAATCATAGACACCTAATTGGTCTGTGATTAAGGCGCTCGCTGATAAAGTTTCAATTATACACGTCATTGGACTAGCCATTGTTTATCCTATCTATCGCAATATCAACAGCAGGTGTTAGGAATGGTTGTGGCGGCATCTTTCGAGTACCAAGTTCAACAAATAGTGCGTAATCAGCTGTAGCTTCAACACCATCTACCGTAGCTTCAATAGATTCTCTTAAATAGCCTGTATCTACTGGACAAAGAACTTTGGCTACTCTAACTGTTTCATCTTTAAGCTTCTTCATCGTGATTTTACTTACGTTTTCAACTAAGCCAGCTAACGCAGAGTTATTAAATGTCACAACTACATTCTTACCCATTAATCCATACCCCTTTCAGCTGACCAAATAGTGTATCTAGCTCTGGGGCTTGAGAGTCTTTCAATAATAATATACCGTTCATCATCAGGCATAACAACAACATCGCCTCTAATACACGCTATGCTTGATCTAAAGGATATTTGAATAACGTTTTGGTGAATTGATAGTGCGCCTTGTGCAAAAGATAAGTGTGCATACTCTCTGGTAATATCACCTTCACCATCCGGGCTCTTTACAAGTCTCAAGATTTCAATTTGGGAAAACATGTTATACCGTTCCTGTATTGTATTGATTAACAAGGCTCATGATATCTGAGGCATAAAACTCAGGCCACGTTTGAGAGACACCGCCGGCCGAAATGTTATTAGCGCCTCTCGCGTCATAGAGTCTTGAAACAAGCATTGCAGTTGCATGATCGAGGTCTTCAGGAATCTCAGAATAGAAAGGTGTGTAAATAACGGTATAGATACCCGGCGTCCAGCTCCCGCTCGGCCTGAAAACAGCGTAAGACATCGGAGGAATAATGTAAGCCGATGAAGAAACAGCGGTCGTTGTTCCTAAACGAGTGATTGATGTGATTGTTTTGATGGGTCCCGTAGGTAGATTAAGGAAATGAGCGTACCCAAAGGATTGAGCCATCACCGTAATCTCTGTAGAACCAACAGATACACCAGCCAGGTCGAGTATATGAATCTTGGCTGATTCGTAAAGCTTACGGGCGGTTTCAGAATCAACTCCACCACCAAGGAATGATAATAGTTGTTCAATCTTCATTATACTACGCCTCCCTCTATATCAGGTTGAAGAGCTTCCACATCATCCAAATTAAACCGGATAACATAATTATCCGTAGCCATGAAGTCCGTCAGCTCGCTCTCAACCTTACGCCACAGCGGTAGCATTGTTTCCATGTAGAAACTTGCGCGGGCCTCAGCATAATTGCTGTAAGTGCTCATCTTATTTCCATAATGACCCCCGATGAGAACTCCAGGGACACCAAGAGCTGAGGTAATTCTAGCCTCAATCATATCGAGAGCTTCCGTCATTGCGAAGTCTTTCAACGGGTTCTGAGTTTTAATCTTTACATCTGCGCCTGAATCACCTAGAACAAGCGTCCGTCCGCGATTACCTTTACCATAACCATCTGAGATCTTTGTGCGTACCCTTTGGTTTTTCTTTGAAGAGGTTGGCTTATTCAAGGCAATGACCGTACCAGGGATATCGAGATTACGTGTCACTTCCAAAAGAAGCGTTTGAATTTCAGCGTCAAGCATAACATCGGCGACAACACAATCAACAGGAGACATTGGCTTGTAGTAATATCTAGGGTCAAGCTCCTGAAGTACAAACATATCCTCTGGAAGCACTGGTGTTCGTTTAGGAAGAATACGATAACCACTCAAAAGGTCTGATCCTACCGCAATTCTTTCAACCTTGTCCGTAGGGACGGGCAGAAAGGAATCATCATCATATCGAATAGCGTAGCCAGCCCCTGTGAGATAATAACGCTCAACAACGAGCTTGAGCCACGTCTTCATCGATAGAAGGCGATGAGGCCTATCCAACACAGCTTGAAGCGGGTTAGACGGATCAGGCGTAAACTCACCATCACGTTCTGTACCTACTTGAAGGCTAGGTTCAACAAGTGACGTTGATATCTCGCGTAGACACGCAGAGATTGTTGGGTTGACCGTCATGAGAGACAACTTCGCAGTATTCCCCCACTTAGGCTTAGGGATTTCATTTCCAGCTAGACATACGTCAGCTAAGACATCGCTCCAGTTAGAAGCTTTACTGTCTAGGCTCGTGGTGTCTATATTTTTACTACGTCCGAATCCAAGCCATTTCAGCGGGTTCATGATTGTTAATCTCCACGGCCTCTCACTCGTTCGCCTTAGTTTTCCACGAGTTCATACCATCAAAAGCTCGTCGGACAACACCTGGCAAAGGGACCTTTACCTCTTCAACAATACAGTCATAATAGTCGCCAAGTTGACCATTCCAATCGAGCCACGCTTTCATACGATCTAAGCGTTTCTGATCTCTTCCATCCCTTCGATTGTAGAATTCAAACTTAGCAAGCATAATCTCTTTTGGTAAACAATGTCCGAGATGCCACACACATGTATCGTAACACGGTTTGGCTCTTTTAAGAAGTGTAATTGAAGGGTTCTGAACATTTTCAGGAGGAACCGGCGTTGGATGACTCTTGAATCGATAGCTATATCTCCAGTTGGATGCGCGATAATGAGTGAAGATAGAGCCTATCGGATACTTAGGAAGTTTTTCGCCCCAACGCGTATCCCCAGGCTGTCCATACGCCCAATGTTTATCATCATGCCAGAAGCCTACGATACGAATTCTCGATGTGTTGTTAGGGCTATCAATAACATGCTTGATACCTGTCCAGATCTCATCACCATCAAGAATCAGCTGAAAGTTACCATCCATGCGATCAACAAGATATTGACGCATTTGTCTCTTGTCGCCCCAAAGAGACTTCTCATAGATTTTAATCTTGTTGTCCGGATCAGGTAAGCTCCTAAGATCTTCAAGAGTTCCATCTTCCTTCCAACCAGCCTTAATAGCGTCACCTACAGGACCGTAAGCGATAAGAATCTCATCGACGTAAGGATAGACTGATTCGATAGCGTAACGCGGTAGACCTGAAGCGGAATATGCGATCATGTGGGCGCTAACGCGTTTCTTGTTAATGGCTAGATAGGGAAGGTTCTCAATACGCGCAGGCATGTTGTATAACGAATACTTTTCACGAACTCTCTTTTGTGTTTCTCGAGGAACCTCAATTGTCTTATTTACAATCTCCATCGTTTTGCTTATGAATGCTTTCTCATCCCGAATAGGAACAAAGTTAATGTCCTTGCCATAATTAGAGACGAGAACAGGGATGTCATAAGCCACGACTGGCGTCCCCAATGAAAGAGCCTCAGAAGGTACCATGCCGTAGCCTTCGAAGGTCGTAGGATAAAGCACAGCCGCCGCGTGGCGCATATAAACAAGCTTGGATACTTCATCGGCGCCAGTCATATAGATGATTTTGTTCTTACCTGAGATAACCTCTTTACCGCTGTGAGAAGAGAATACAACCAGGTCAAGATTACGATGATACTTCTCGGCGCATTCACGAACCAGACGTTCGCAGAGCCCCAGGTTCTTTGACTTGGTTTTGCGGGCAGAGGCAACAAGGTATGGATATTCAGGATGTGGGTTTGTTGAAAGTAACGCCCTATCAACCGCCATTGAATTGACAGCCGGATGTAGCGCAGCCCACTTATTAATGTTTGGAAAAGCTTTCTTAGCGAATGACGCCCCTACCTTATCCTCCAGAGTTACCATGAGATTCGGTTGAAGCGTCTTACCAAAATCATCCTGATCACGATGCGCCTTGGAAAGTTCAGGATCTGTCTGTGCAATGAAATCGGATACCTCGAAGGAGAAAGAGATATAACGAGCATTAACCTTCTTGGCAAAAGCCTGGGCTTGTTCAACCATCGTTGAGTTGGTAGATCCACCTATAACAATGTCGATGTCTTTAGGGAGTTTCTTGATACTGTTGACATAAATAGGTTCAAAGCCCGGGAAATCCTTCTCCCAAACAGGTTTTTGATCCACACAGAGATAAACGATAGCCCCAAGACGGCGAAGAGACCAGAGAATATGATAAAAGTAGATTCGACCCCCGGAATAGAAATTACGCATCCATGTAATCAAAGCAATCTTGGGTGGGTCCCTCTCGATAAGATGACCACCAAGCGCATCGCGTTCCTGATTAAATCCTATGAGTTGTGGATTTGATTTCTCTAAAGCATCCATCTTTGAGAACGTGTGCATTTCAGGTTGTGGTTTAACATACACAACGTTTGGGCTACGAGGACGAACACATATAGATCCAGAGGTGTTAGGGATCATCTCGATAGCTTCACGAGAGAGTAGCTGTCTAACTTTTCCTCTGTTTGGAAGCGTAACAATATCTCCTATGGACGCGCCGGCGTATCCAACGATATCTTCGAACAGTGGAAGCTTCTGCAAAATCCGGTACTTATCAGTTCTCATGGCTGCGTATCCCTCTCCTTGAATATTAAGCGTGTGTTGGGTTAAAAACAATCAGGGAGGCGAGGCTCCTTACACCTCAGCCTCCCTTGACTGTTAGTTGAGATCATTTCAGTAACGCGTTACTGAAACGGTAGAAATCGCCTAGCTTGCGGAAGCGGCGCCAAGAATAGCGAAGTCGGTCGGGGAAACAACAGCTCCGCCGACCAGGACGAATACCTTGACAGCGGTCATGTTCTTCTCGAAATACCTGTGCGAGGACATCGAGATAACAACTTCACCGGTAATGGCAAGGAAATAATTCTTCCAGTCGCCAAAAATCACATCACCAGAAACACCAAGGCCCACGCCGTCACCTTCGACGTAAGTCTTGCCAATAAGACGATCATATGGCCCCGTGGCCATTGAAGCCATAAAGAGCCTACGATCATCAGTTGCGCTGACAGGAAGCTGCATGAGGGCCGTCACAACTTCAGAATCAAGGAACCACGCGCCAACTCTGCGGGCTCCAGCATTGGGCTGACGCATAACGCTAACGATATCTGTGTAAGATACCGCGCCAGCAGTTTCACGAGCGATGATGTTTGCGGCGGCGACACCCGTAACAACACCTTCGGGCTGTCCAGTTCCAGATCCGGATTCGATAGCGGTTTCGATGGTATCCGTAACGGCGCCGTTGAGCTTGTCAGAAAGCCAAGGAAGCAGATTGGTGGTATCTCGGGCCAACATGGTATCAGAGATAACGGTCATGGCGGCGAGCTCATCCAAGTCAATCGTCTTGGTCGTGAGCACGGGTTCGGTTTCGGGTTTGTCATCACCTTCATCAAGCCACGAAACAGAGACACCAGCGCGACGGCCGGCAGTTCCGGCTACGATAGGCACCTTAACCTGACCGGAGTTGGTCGGGAAAAGAGTAACGAGGTCGATAATACCGGTCTCAAACTCGGTGGGGCCATAAATCTTGGGCACACGAACGGGCTCCCAAAGGTTGGCGCCATTGTCAGCGTCGTCACTCTGAACAGCCTTACCCAACATCGGGCCAAGAATACGCTTCGCCATAAAATCAGGAACACGGAAACCCTGGGCTCCGTCTTTCCAACCCTGAGACTTGGGCTTCAAGGCATCCCGCATAGAATCGGAAATAGCCGCGCCCTTAAGGCCATCCATGAGACCTTTGGAAAGCGCCGAGTAATCCGATCGCTTGGAGGTGCGAGTTACAGCAACGTCCGTGCTTTTCGGTTCATCATCAATCACGACGTCAGCCGGAGCATCCGTAATGAGCTTGAGGGATTCCCGACGATCAGTACGAGCCTGGGTGGCCTTTGCCTCTTCGATGAGCTTGGCATATTCCGTTTCAAGCCCGGTGAATTCAGCCTTCAGCTCGTCAATCTTCTTGGCGAGTTCAGGATCAGTATCAGCCTTGACCAGCTTGGCCTCGATTGCATCCATCTTACCGAGAAGAGCCTCGGCTTTCTCTTTGTTCGTAGGCATATCAATTCTCCTTAGTTATTAATGAACGCTGAGTGCATCCTAGCTACACGCAGGCGTCTTCGTACATCAGTGAGGGTCTCGGTGAGCGCGGCTTTGATCGAAGTGCGCTCGGCCATTTCCTCGGCTGACAGTGTTTCGCCTGAAAGACTCTTATCTGATTTACTGGACAGAACTCTTGAATCATCATTTGCTGGAAAAGGTGTGAGTGTAATTTCGTAGAGTGCGATCTCTTCCAAAAGGTTGACACCATCTTCGGGTCTATTAGATTCCTGAATGACCGCATAACCAATTGACAGCCCCGAAAGATGTCCCTCATTGACGAGTTGGCGAACTTCTTGTGCATGAGTAACTCCCGAAAAGGTAGCGGAGATCTTGAGGCCATAGTCATCTTCAACAGCCTCGGTAATTGTGCCAACGATATCGGATACATCGCCACCATATGCGGCATGACGAGACATAAGAGCTACTTTACCTGAAGAGACACGCTCTTTGATGGTTTTCTTATACGCCCCAGGTACAACTGAATCGCCATAAGAGTCAACAACATTGAATACGGAAGCATAACCTTCTAGTTGTCCCTCGCCGGAGACGGATAACTTTGCGTGAACCAGGTCCATCTCTTTACTTCTTACATCACGCGTTGGTTTCTTCGGCGCAACTGTTTCTGTAGACATAATCGTGCTCTTGCCTCCAAGTGTAGATTCTTTGCTTCTTAATATAGGTATAAACTGAAACACGCACTGTGTCAAGTTGTTAAGTCTTAACTTTATTAAAAAATTGAAACTGGACGCAAACGATCTCTATTGTTGTAAGCTATTGCGACAGCATCCATAACATCGTCATGATCCTCGACTTGAACGATATGTTCAATGAATGTGTTATTCCACTTACCTTCAACGAGCTTAATGTTGCCGGCCTCAGCGGCAGCTACAAGAGGTATCCAACGAGATCTTTTAGATCCTGTACATGGAGAAGATAACACAGTAACGTTACTAAAATCACGCTGCATATCCTCGATAACCATTTTACCGGAAGCCCCAGGCTCTTGCTCGACAATAAGGACAGCATTCTTGTGTTGTGACAGTACGTTTCTAACATTCCGTTTAATGATATGAGGAGTCTCCCTCCATGTCCATACACCCAAAAGGTAACACGAATTGCCACAAACGTAACACTGAATCAGAGCTGAGAAGTCCGGATCTGGATTAGCAGATGATACAGGAGTAGCAGCCATATCTAAAGCAAAGATGGTAAAGGCATCCTCATCATCATCAGGTACTGAATCCTTAGATATAATCTGGAACCACTCAGGCTTCACTACAGCGCTCTCTAGAATATCCCAGTCACCGTTAAGTAATTGTTCGCGTTCAACAAGTGGGAGTTTCTCGAGAGATTTACGATACTGCTTAATATCCAGATAAGGGTTGTCTCGAATCGTTGCGGGAATGAAGGGCATATCTCCCCTCACAAAACGTTTCTTCACCCACGAATGTCCAGGGCCCCCTGGGTTAGTCGCTGAACGAACTCTCAATGGAATGTTACTGTGGTTAACGCGTCGTAGGCGACTGAACATGTAAAGATACAGTAGGTCTGTTGGAAATTGGGTAAGCTCATCAAAGCCAATGAATGAGTATTGAGATCCTTGATATCTCATACGGTCAGCCCATGTTGATAAATATCCAAAGGTTAGGGTAGCTCCTGATGGGAATGTCCAGACCTTCTTTATCTCACTCCACTGAGCTTTTGTATTATCGAGCCACTGATGGCCTACGTCTATTAGGGCTCCTGGTAGAGATAACTCTCCATAAGTACGTCTGATGATTAAGGCGTTGTAGCCGGGTTCATTAACATACTGTAATGCGCCGGCAAGTAATGAAATACTCTTACCGGCTCCCGCTGAACCACCAAACATAGCTTCTAGACAAGAAAGAGATAGAAAGCGAAGTTGCTTAGAGGTTGGCTCCATCTTAACGTACGGGTTGAGATAGATTGTTTTTACAATCGTCTCAGTAAGATGCTTAAGACAGTCCATCTTGGATTGTGTCTTCGCCATGACCAAATCAACTCCGCTTTCTACCTCTTATGCTACTCGTTAGTAACGCCTTCTTCATCATTATCAATCTCAGTAGCTTCGTCAGCGTCATCTTCAGCCGCGTCATTCTCAAGGATTGCGTCTAAGGCTCCATCCAATAGAAGCGTATCTAGTGTCTTCTTGATCGCAGCGCCCACATCTAACTTAACTTCAACCTTTTGGGTAGCCTCAATCCTTTGTTCGATGCGAAGAAGCTTTTCCTTAGCGTTATCTGAATGACGGAGAGCTATAGCCGCTGACTTGATACGACTCTCCTCCTTATTGGTAATGGTCTTCTTTTCATAGGAGATAACACCCTCAGTATCTGTATGCTTTAATGTATCATCTCTTTGCGCGGTCATCATTGACTCAAGAGTAGACTTCGCAAGAATAGGCAGGTCACGGTCAAGACGTTCAGACTCTTCTTTCAGATACGTAAGATACTTCTGACGGTAGTGCATAAGGATTGTTACGCGGGCTGATTCTCCAGAAGAATACCCGAGTGTCTTACCAATAAGGTTCCAGGACTGTCCACTCGCTCGAAAGATAGCTGCGATACGAATCTTACGATCGGTGGCCTTAGAACGAATATCTGAAAGAAACTTCTTTGAGATCGGGTCAATTCGCTGATAACCCAGGCCATGTGGCTTTCGAATAAGTTGATGAATACGCTTCTTATTCTTCTCGCTGAATGACATAACCCAATCTCCTAATGAGTGAACCAGAAAATATCTTGGACCAGCTGAAAAACTTATGTAACTTCATACTTAGTTTACGCCTGATCAGCGCAAGGAGCAAGAGTGTAATAATCGCACCACTGAATAGCGTTACTGAAATGAACATGATATGACCTTTCTACCTATAAAATAAAAAAAGCGCCCTCTTACATCTCCTGGGGTTTTGAATCCGTCGATTGCTTTGGTTGTAAGAGGACTCTCTATTAATAATCACGCTACTTCTCTCTCCGCTCGACGCATACCTGCATGAAGCTTTCTGTGACACTTGTAACAGAGATTCATAACTTCAAGAGGCTTATCATAATTGGGATGATGGAATTGAATCTCATCGGTCGAACCACAAATCTCACAAGAGGCGCCCAATTTGATATTTCCTTGTTTTCTGGCATAGGTTGCTTTATTCCTCGCAAGAGATCTACGTCTAGCCTCAGGGTCGTCCCGATATCTATCTCTCATAGTAGCGGCATGGTACTTAGGGTGAGCTTTGCGATAAAGGAGATTGTATTCAATCGCACAGATCTTACAATATCCCTGTCTTCCAGATTTATGGACTCCAAACTCATCAAGATGCTTTGTAATTCCACATCGTGGGCATCGTTTCATTGTTTTATCCTCTCCTGTAATGCGTTCTAAGCGATCCAGTATCAAAGGTGGACAATTCCTACCCCCAAAGCGTTTACGTGTCGTGGCGACCCGGTACTGTTTGATCTTCAGGTGTTTTAGCGTCATTATCCGTATACTTGTTGTCCCATGCGCCATCGGGATCATCAACACCGGTTTCATCAGCGTCTTGTTCGAGTTCAAGTTTGATCTTATTAAGTGTTTTCTGAACTCTTACAGTAATCTCCGCAGCTGTATTTATGATTGCGGTTGCATTGTCCAGCTTTTCTTTTAGAGCTCTGAGTGTCAGGTTAGCGATCTTGAGTTCCATTTTACTCATCGGTTTTCCTTGTAAACATCGAATTTTTGGATCAAGATATTACAAATCTCAGGAAATAGATCGAAGTTAAGCCCGCTCCGTGATGGAAAGATTTCCTCAACAGTACATTCGTTGGTATGAATCAAAACAATAAGGCTGGCGCAAGGATGTTCAATAACGGCGATGGATATTAAGTTAAAGCCGTTGTGTTCCATCCAGCTTATCAGTGGGTCAAACTTTCCTTCGTGCATTACGCGCCCTCTAAATCAAACCAACTCTTGCGCTTTGTATCAAACCAACTATCGTGAATTAAATGTTTGTGCCACGTCTCCAGCTCATTTAAAACATAAAAAGCTTCCCTGGGCGAACATGTCCCTTGCTGACGCTCGCAAGGAAGACAAACCTTTGAATCACTCGAACGATAATACTGTTCCTCGAGTAACCTACCGCAGCTTGTGCAACAGCGCATCAGGCTCAAGTAGAATATGGAAACCTCCATAGGAATCATTAAGAAATTAGGAGCGGCGGTTCCATCCGGAGCTGATTGTTGAATTCTGATAAGATACTCTTCTCGAATAGCTTTGTAGAATGCGCTTGAGGCAACACCATAGGGGAGCTGTGTTAGCTTGGCGATATCTTTGAGACGCAATAGGTGTGAACCGTATCGAGTTGAATTCTCGAAGATAGCTGCAATGACGAGACGTATCTCGGGTGTCTCAAAGTCACGGGACTGAATAAACGCCCGATCAATATCTGTGTATCGTATTGAGCTTTGATTGATTGAGAATAGATCAATAGGCCCAGCGATTCTTGGAAAATACATCTCACGCTCCTTAGAGAGTTTGCTTTTTAGCTTCGATCTGCTTGACCAGCTCGTTACGGCGTTGGCAATACTCTCGCTGATAGGAACAGGAACAGGGCTTACAATAAGCTGTGAAGGGGTTATAGAACTCAGAGGAAGGAAGAGTCTTTCCACAACGAGCGCAACGTCGTTCAGTACGCGCCAGCTTTGTTTTTAATGTGTCAGGGTTAATCATGCGCTTCTCCTTTTTTCTCTGTTACAAGATTATGCTGCTCTCAGTTGAGGCTTATAGTTATATCATAATCTAAATACGTATAAAAGTCAAGCGAAGAATCTAAGAAAATAATTAGGATAACCATTTTAGTAACGCGTTACTGAAACGGGGGCTTTCATCTTGCTGTCCTCGAAGACGTAAGCCTCTCCACCTTTGTCGGCATAGGTAGCAACGATTTTGCTGTTGGTCAGGAACCTATCGATTGATATGGGAGAATCAGCGCCCTGAGACTCACCTCGGAAGTACGGGTTTGTGAACATCTTACTTAAGGTGTACAAGAGATTCTCACGCCACAGGCTGTCCCTCCAACGAATGTGAAAGTGACGCTCGCATGTTGAATTCGGTTTAAATATCTCCGAAACCTCGTCACAAGCTAGTCCAGCCAACTTCACAAAGTAGTTCCACATCTTCACAAACTCGATGAAAGGGGGATTTTTCTCGTCGGTACAGAGCGTATCAAAATTACGAACAGGATTATCAGGAATCTTAACCACCTGAAGACAAGCCGCTGCCCATCTCTCTACCCCGAGCTTAAGAAGCTCAAATACACCATAGACTGTAAAAACCCTTGGAGCTTCATCAAGATCGAAGATAGCATGGGTGGACGGAGAAACACGCAGCCGCTTTAAGAGTCTTGTGTTAATCTTAGTAACGATCTCTTTTGATTCGAGAATAAGCTTTAGAGTATCAAGTCCATTATCGAGAACATTAGCGAGTTCATCTGGGCTCAAGAAATAAATAAGACTATCAGCGGCTTTGATGAGCTTCACTCTCGATACAAAGATTGGCTCTGTATCTGAATATTTAGAGGCTATCTCGATGGCCTTGGATTGGTCCTCTGAATTAGGTATCTCCGACGTAATATCCAGGGATATATCTCGATCGGGTCTCGCAGGTATTGTGTCTTCCAATATCTTATCTATGTGGAATTTGAAAAAGTTATTATTAACGATCTTATTGAGTTTTTCGCTTGTTGATGTTCCTTTCGAGAATAGGCTGTAAAAACCTTCCCCTTTGGATCGTCGAGAAGAAGAAGATACCCTCGACGCGGCGAGCTTTTTTGGAGCCGCGTTATATTCTTCTATTTGGTGTTGTAGTTGCTGTAAGTCTTTAGGGTGTTCTTTTATACTGGTAGGTTGTGGTGACATAGGGGGGGTAGGTTGTGGTGACATGGGGGGGTTGTTCTCATGACTTACCGATAAATAGGTATTTTCTTCTTTTTTAGGACTTTCCATCAATCCTCGATCGACACACTTTTTAGCGATTGAGGCGCAACAAATCAAATAATACTCGTTACTGAGGTCCATTTTTGTTTTCTGGTCTACTCTTGCCACTTTTAAGACAAGCCCCTTCTCGACAAGAGCCTTAATACATAAAAAGATGGTTTTTGGGGCTAACATTATACGTCTATGCATCTCATTCTTACTTAACCTGTTAGCGCCTGTTTCTTGATCAGCTCCGCGTGCTAAATCCACTAATACAAGTATTTGGTTTGCGGTAAGCCCAGATACCTTTTCCGTCGCTAACATCGAAAGATAGTGCATCTAAATCTCTCCTACTCGTTGACAAAATTCAAGTGATATGCGTTAATTGCGCCACGCCCAACAACCGGAGTATAGCTGATTATCTTTTGTCGTTTGAGACTTCTAATAACCTTTTGGGAATGTGATCCAGAGCATCCAGCCTGTTTCATTAGCTCACGATTATAGATTTTAGTAACGTTATTCTTGTCAGCGTGGTGGGCAAGAACAGACAAAATAGACCTCTCGTAAGCATTGAGTCCTTCGAGCCCCTGAATCGATGTAAGCGCTTTGATCGACATTGAAACCTCTCCTTAGTTAATCTTCACCTGTGTGTTCCTGACCAATGTCTGTACTATACCTTAATATAAGCTATTTGTCAACTGGTAATAAAGGGCCTGTCAAGCCCTAGAGCATACTAGACTTAACAGGCCCCGGTCTTTCCTACTCTTCTGAGTTGCTGGCTGCTGCGCTATCCATCATGATCTTCTCGATGTTGATGAAGAAAAGCTCCGGATGATCCGGATCCATACTCCTAACGATATACATGAGGTCCTCAAGCACAACCAGATGCTTCTTAATCGTATTAGGGTGTAGATCCAGCTCCACAGCATTCTTGGTCACATCGACGATCGCTGCGCCATTCTCATCAGAGTTTCCACACAGCGAGCTGAGAACGATCTTAGCGTTAGATTCCAGATCTCTGAGTCTCATAATCATCTTCATCGCTTCGAGTTCGAGTTCGGCGCCTTCTGAGCCAAAACCTCGAAGGAAGGCTCCCCATTTAGAGACCAAGAAAACCGGATCCAACGGGTCATTTGTCAAATTGAGCAAATAAAGGTCTTTCCAAACCCTGTCCATATGAATGCGTGTGACAACTCGAGCGTTACTCAATCCTTCGATGGCCTCTTTGATCTCTTCGAGGCCCAGGCTGGTGTCTAAGTCGATTATAGCGAGACTAACTAAGCATACATTCACACCCTCTTCAGCATGTTCAGCGAGTGAGGTAAGAACTTTAGACTCGTTGGGCGTACAACCTTTGACCTTAAAAGCCAATTCAGTAGCGTAATTAGACATAAATCTCTCTCCTAGACGTCGAGTTCAACAACGGGAATAGTCCAATCAATCGTGACGGTAGCATTCAGCTTTTTGTAAACAAACCCTTTTGTTCTAGCGTCAGAAATCGCATAAAAGAACGTATCACTCATCCTCATGCACTTGTGTCCTCCTGAATAAAGTTCACCCAACTCCAACATTCCAAGAGCCTTGTTGACGCTTTGAATATCCAACCCCGATTCTTCAACAAGAATATCAAGGCTAATCTCGCCTCTGTTCCACTCTCTATCCACATGATTTTCAAGACTTCTGAGTGTAGCCAACTTCATGCGAGCGTTTCTTACATCCAGGTCTTGCGCTTGTTCCAGTATTTGCATCTTCATCTCCCTTTTCATTTCAGTAACGCGTTACTACCTTGATCCCATCTATAGTTATATTATAACCTAAATATATATATCTGTCAACTGGAAAAAGGAGAAATATTTAGATATTCTTTATGGGGGTGGACACGCTCAGTAAACCTGAATAGATGTACACTGGAGCTCTGTGGCTTTAGACTTTATGAGGTATGTAATCCCGGGGGGTAGACGACACGCAAGAAGAGGTCCAGGTTAGATTGGACCTCTTCACGTTTGCGTGGCTTAGACGGCGTTTATTCGGAGATGAACTTTTTCACAAAAGAATTTAATTTTCTCTCAGCGCCATCAACAATCGCTCTTTGTTGAATAATGGTTTTGACCCTGTCGCTTTTCGATGCTTCAACTCCTCGAATCAAAGACTTGATAACCATCATAGCTGGACGCGCAAATGGGAAATAGAGACTAGCCCCGCCTAATGCAACCCCACCCAAAGAGTAAAGCAGGGAGATCCAGATACCTCCACCTCCTGTGTTCCCTTGTTGTTCATTTTCGAGCCTACTGAGTTCGGATTGAGCCTTATATTTCGCGTCCTGAAGCCCTGATATCTCAATCTTCGCAGCAGCTACAGAGAGTGTTCCAGCTTTCAGCGACTGTAAAACATTCTCAATGCTTTTGTCTCCTTGGGATAAGGTTGCTTGAACCTCGGCAATATCTGAAACAATTTCCTCATTGCTTCGCCCGGGCATAGCTCGACACCCTAATACCAAGACAAACATAACCAAAGGAATAGCTACATACAATACTCTCGAGTTCAAGGTTCGCATCATTCTCTCCTAAAATAGTGAAGGGGAACCGCGTTGGACGCATGGGAGAGGGTCACGCGCCTTTTCGCAGCCCCCCTTCTAGCCCTAGCCAGGGTATCTTTCAACTAAGTGGTTTGACAGAATATCATGATTCCCACGATTGATGTGATAACGACCAATGAAAGAAGAAATCGATTCCACGTAAAATGTTTCATATACGTACTGATCATATTAGAGTCGTCGCGCTGATCAATCGTTTCAGCTCTAACCTCTGCTAGCGTCTCACGGGCAATTTCTCGAATAAGCTCTCTATCCATTAACGTCATCTGAGTCATCGAACTGTTCCTCTCTAAGCTTGTGGTTACGCGAGAATTGTTTTGATCAATAATACAAAGGTACCACCTGTTAATCCAGAACAAAGAATCAACCCTATAACAATTCCGGTAAAGCGGTTTTTCCACTTAATGAATTCCTTACCAACTACACATGAGTTAACATGAGCTTCGATGACATTCGGGATAACTTCCTTGATTATTTCGCGTGAAATCTCCTTGATGAGCGCCCGATTAGCGTCTGTAGCCATTGTCATTCGATTCCTGCGACTTTCTTTGATCTTCGTGGGTTATGCGTCGGCGCCAGCGGCATATCTCGATACAATGAATCCCCGGGCTTCAGCTACAGCGAATATTGCAGACCCTGTATCCGCTGTTAAATCAACATAGAGCTTACCTGAAACAAGTTCTACAGTAGCCTCAGCAGTAGCCGAGAAGGTCATTACAAGGTTACCATCCGTGTCATAAACCGTCGTGATAGCATCAATTGTTAATAGAGGATCATTCCCACCCTCTTCTTGCGAGAAGATAAGCGACCAACCCCACGTATTCGCCGCAGCGGGTATTACATCCGATTCAACCTTGACCGAAATAGAGCCGTGCCAGGGCCAGTCTAAACCGATGTAAACAATACCATAATCCTGTTGCTTATTCATTAGAGATTCTCCACTGTAACCGTCACGGCGGGTGAGTCTACAACAACACCAATCTTACCTACAAAGGTTCCTGTCTGTGTCCCTGAATTGAAGGAGACACCATTCTTGACATCTTTTGCCGCAGGATAATCGCAAGTTCCAGAAGGAACAATTGCTTTCATGACGAAGTATTCTCCAAGCATAGCTTTATGCCTTTGTCATTGAAGCTATCGGCGTCGTAAGAGCAATAACAGAATTGCCATCCGAGTCGAAGAGGTCCTTGCGAGCTATTTCAGTAACGGTTCCCGCAGCATAAAAGACAATCTGATATTGAGTAGCGTCTGAGGTATTAATCTTCCAATCGGCCGAAGCGAACTGTT
>Ga0075116_10000215_pt1 | contig 27700 bp, 26 predicted proteins | sample AntAceMetag02UKC_FD_69786 | JGI IMG/M metagenome (GOLD analysis project Ga0075116, IMG submission 69786) | Saline lake microbial communities from Ace Lake, Antarctica- Antarctic Ace Lake Metagenome 02UKC | ecosystem: Environmental > Aquatic > Non-marine Saline and Alkaline > Saline | place...
ACAATTTGAGCTGTTCCCCCAGAAGCATAAATTCTCATTGGTTCAAAAGAGGCTTCTTTAGACATAACTCTATATACAGTCTCTATAGTACCTAAAGCTAAGTCCTTGTCTTCTTTCCACTCATAGGGGAAGAACATTCTGGCATTACTTGGTACATAAATCTTGTCACTGAAGACACACAGTTTACCTGCTTCTTCATCAGTGAACTCTAGATATAGACTTGTAGGGGCATCCATAATTGCAGGAGAATCATAGGGAGTATAAACACTATCATTGGCTAAGTAAACTTGTACCTTTCCTTCAGGATCAGTAAACTTGTCATCTATTCTAGCTTCTACACAATACTTCATTTCCTGAGATAAAAGAACTCTATCCCATTCTTTCTTATCTCTAATTCCTCTTCTGGATGCTTTAACTCCAGCTTTGACACTTTTACCAACTTCTGATTTTAGATCTCTTGGAGGTCTAGTGAATACAGAGTTACTGTCTCTCTTGTAATACTTGGTGGGTGTCTTTAGATCAACAAGGGCTACCTTCTTGGCAGGTGTGTTGTTTTTATAGGAACAGAAGGAACCATCTCCACTATCAATGAAAAGAACTAGCATTGTTCTAAAGGACCCGTCTCTCATAAACACATCATAGATTCCACTAGTAGTGGGGTTCTCTACAACATCTGAGTCTACTTGGGTATGGAAGACCTTTGAGAAGTTAGTCCTCTCATCCTTAACAAAAACTCCCTGTTGGACTAGAGCTTTCTTTTCTGAGTCTTTTAGGCTCTTTGCCGCAGCTGAATCAACCTTACTAATAAAGGTTACTGAGACCTCGTCCATATCATCATCTTCTTGTAACATGGCAGCTTCTTTAACTACAGAAGCAATTTTTTGTAACTCTGAAGGATCATGTACTGAAAAGGCAGCATTGGCAAATTCTGCATTGTGCATAAGAGTGTTCGCAAAAGTAATCTGAGCATCTGCTCCCAATTTGGTCAATTGAGAGGCAAAGTCAAAGTCTACATCTTGCATAGCTCTTGCTGCCATCTTCTGCATATCTTCTATAGAGATTATAGCATTAGCCCCAAATCTATCAGACATAGATTCTTTCTCTATGTTTGAATCGGGACCTTCTTCAATAGAGACAGATTCAGGAGCATATGCTTGCTCCATATTTTCTCCGTCTTCATCGTCTTCACCAATATCTACAGATTTACCTAAAGTCTGGGAACCCTTTTCTTTGAAGGTAGTAATCCAGTTGTCTCTAGAAGGAACAAAGATATCGCTCTGTTTAAGGTAAAAGAGATCCATTCCTTTTAACTCTCCCTCTAGGAAGAATACAGGAATATATGCCCATACATTATTAACGATAAAAGCAGAGACTCCTACTGCTCTTGTTTCTTCTTCATTCTTGTCTATTACTTGAAAGCCTACACGATATTCTAACAGCCCAGGAACTTTTTCCTTCAACTGGTTGTCCACAAGCTGCCCAAATTTTTGTTCAAAGGAATTCTCAGGCATTTTAATCTCCTATAAAAGTTTCTTTACTAATTTATAAGCTAAACACTATATATTCAACAGATCACCTGGATCTGGTGTTAATTTAGTAGCGGGTCTTGCTTTTAAATCTGCTACATCGGATAACAGACTAGCAAGTATAGCTCTAAGAGGTTTTCTCTTTTTCTGCACGTTCTTGACATTCTTAATCAAGTTTATTACTTCGGGCCATCTCATTTTATCTTTGGCAACGGACCCTATAAATGATCCAGCCATACCTCCAGCGGTACCTCCTAGAATCATTTTCTTAGTATCTTCATTCCTGGGATCATGTTTATTCCATCTATGTCCTACATAAGTCCCCAGCCCTGCTCCAAGTATAGTAGAAATAGGGTGGATAAATTTAGACATTTTGATTCTAGGGTTCTTTGAGAAGTCATCAAACAGTTTTGTCATGTCAGCATCTTCAGTAAACATGTTATCCCCTGAAGCTTCCTTACTCAAATATCCTTCTATATAAGCTCTTTTGTTCATAATAGGTTCTTTATCTTCAAGATCAAAGGATAGTCCCCTTTAAGGTCATTGCTTATATCCTCAAAATTGGGAGCACCGGACAACTTATTCTTAATATACCTCGTTCCACCAGGAATACCTTCTGTAGCAAGATGGTGGATTCCTGACCCTACAGCCCCCAGTCCTGCTCCAATATCTCTTCCAACAATCCTCTGCATAGCTAATTGAAGTGCTAAGAATTTATCTCTATGCATATACCAATCCTTCTTATGCTTGTGTAAGTGATGGAATGTCTTGGGGTGTCTATAGGTTGTCCATTGAGTTTGCCCCCTTTCTGGAACAGCAATCATGGACTTCTGAAATCCTAGTTGTTCTAATATCTTAGGGGAGAAGTCTTTATAAGCAACCTTCTTCCTGTGTAGGCCTGACTGGAAAGGAACATCATGACCTCCAGATTTTAATTTAGATGCTGCGATGTGGAGTCCTTTCCAAGCCTGTAGGGATCCCCATTGCTCAGGACTAAACTTCTTACTTAAATCTTTTCCACCTAAAATAGATTTTTGTTGTTTTGAGGATATACCAAAGGGTGCACTAAAGTTTTCTTGGGCTTTAGGGAACTTATCCTTGTTCTTGTACATCATATAGCCAATGCCACCAGCTGCTGCAGCCCCCATTCCAGCAACAGCCCAAAGAGCCATTTTCTTCCTTCTCTGCCCATCATCATCTTGTCTTTTATCTATTGGCATTTATAGGGTACTCGGATTCATTAAACTAGGGACAAATGAGGCAGAATCATGCTTACTTGTTGAGCCATGAGTTACTGAATCTAATAAGGATCTCTTTAGTCCAAAACTGGCCAACCTTGTTTTCCAATCTGGATCAGTAGAAGTATTGTCAGCCAATCTTACTACATCAGGAACAAAACCAGGAGCTTCAGCATTAACTAATATCTTATCATATCCAATCTCTTTTAAGGACTTAACCATCTTAGGAGTAATCTTTGTGCCTATTGTGTAATGCAATACTGGTTTCTCTAGATACTTGTTCACACTTCTATTTAAAGACATAGTCTCAGAGTCTACCCTAGGAGTATATTCTCTCTGTAGCATAGAATAAGGTATTCTTTCCCCTATCTCATACCCTCCCACTCCATCTGGATCTGTTATTTTAACTCTATCAAAGAAGTTCCTAGCTAGTGGTTCTATATTTCTAACCATCTGTGGAATACCATTATCTTCTAACATCTTCCTGAATCTATGTACAAAGTATTTCCTTCCCTCTCCTAATCCCTTATGTCTGGCAATCTCTGCTGGGTTAGGTGTTCCATCTGTCATAGCGTCCCCAGCTTCAACCATATCTCCAACTTCTACATCCAACTTCCTACTCAGAGGAATATATACTTTGTCTTGTCCAATATATAGATATTGCCCTCCCTGAGGGGCCTTCTCTTTTTTAGTTACTTTACCATCTGCTGGGGCAAGTATAGCAGCTCCAATAAATCTTTCAGGAACTTGGAGGAATTGGTTAATCTCTGCAAACCCCTCTATCTCTTTAATATCTTTCCCAATATTACCCCCAGTATGTTTAGCTGAATTTGATACAATTAGACCATTAGATAGAACAAATAAGTGATCCTGATGTTCTACTTCTATATCCATGGTATGTCTTTTTCCTAAACTCTCCATAGATACCCTTTTTATAACATATGCCTCGTCCTGTAGGTTAGAATTATTCCAAGTATCCAATAGTTTCTTCTTTTTGCCGAATAATGGAATATTATTTTTAAATTTAGACACGGATTCTTTTCTGCTTATAATTACTCTATATAAATTTCTTTTTCCATACCCTCTAGTGTTATCCTGCTCATAGACCACTCCACTGTAGATACCGAATCTCTTTTCCAATAAGTGCTTAACCTGTTCCACTAATCTTTCAGAAGTGCTGCAGAACTCTATAGTAGGGTAGTCACTTTGTTTAGAGAAACCAATACTGCCATCAGTTATAAATAGCCCACTTAAAAGTCTAGCTACTGAAACATTAGACCAAGAATTTAATACTTCGGGGTGGATGTATTTCTCATAAGACATCTGTCCCCAGTGTCCCGTTTTCTGTAAATACTGTTTACAAGGATTAGGTTTATTCCAGCCTTTTTTATCCTTGCCTTCTAAACTGTTTACCATATATTTACAGATGCTGTTTTTCTTTAGGTACAGTCCTAGAGAGCCCATATAGTCTTTGATATCTTCTAATAGAGTAGAGTCGTCGCAGGAAAAAGCTACCTGATGTGTTCCTTTAGAGTATCCCCCATCTCCTAATAGTAGCCCCAATAGTAAATCATAGCTATTATCTGTAAATCCACTATCCTTAAACTTAGAGGGGAGTACCGCCCCAAATCTAGAATTTTTGTATCCGCAGGGGTTTATATCTAGTTTTGTTTTACTGTTACTTCTAGTTCTAGATAATATTTTATGATCTAAAGTAGCTACCATAGACCTCTCTTCTCTAGAAGCCCCTTTAAATACAATCTCTGAAACTTCCTTCTCTCCCTGATTGAAAATATTAAGCACTTTTGTTGGAAAAGTGTTTCCTTTTTTATCAGCTCCAAGTACATAATCACCTAACTTGATGTCCTTTAAAAGCTTGGTGCTGTGGTCTGCCATTGTTACATAAGTCGTTGCGGCGCAAAGACATAACCCTAGCTCCTGGGTCATTGGTTCTGATACTGTTCTGGCTGCAGTAATTCCTACAAAGGCTCCCATAGGAGGATACTCATTATTCTCTCTTTTGCCCGCACACTTCTGACAAATACCTTCATCTTGTTGACAAGTTACTAAGGATCTTGTTACTACATTCTTATCTCTAAGAACAGATAGATCTTGTTTCTCTAGCTCATGTCCTTTCTTAAAGGGCCCTACATCTCTAGAGAGGATAGTGCCTATAATCTCAGGATCATCCCCATCTCTTACTAAACCTACATCATCTGCTCCGCAGTCTTCTCCTGTAATCCTAGCTCTATTACCCATAAGGGCCATCTGTTTACCGAAGTATCCAGTATCTGCTGTGGCAAACTGTACATCAGCATATCCCTTTCTAGAACCATAGGCCCCTGCCCAGTATTCTAAGGGAGATACTCCTCCAGCATAGCTACTAAGCCCAGGAATAGGAATTGCTCTACCTCTATGGTCAGCATTAAGGACATCTCCAAAGAGAAGCTGTTTAGCCTGAGTGGGGGAACCTCTAAATCCATGGTTAATAGCATTGATGAAGATATTGTCTACCTCAGCTCCTGCATTTAAAACTCTTTTCTGTGCTTCTTGGTTAACCTTTCTAAGATAGGTTACAATCATCTCACTCTTCTTTTCCATGGGGATACTAGAGCTTTGGGATATAGACCTAACCTTTGCATTCACTGTCTCTTTATATCTTTCCACAGAAGGGGGAGTTCTAAGTGAAGCTAAATCAACAGAAGCTGCCCCTCCATATTCAGTAGACACCACAGCAGCTATGTCAGATAACTTCTTCAAGGTATCCACATATTCTTCTGGGTTTTCTTTAGCAAGTCTCTCTAGTAACCTTTGGGTACCCTTCTTATCTAAGGTGCCTTCAAACTCCTTTAGATTTTCAGGTAAGGCATTCTTTATTAAGACTTGACCTATTGTCTGAACTTTTGGCATGTATTATGGTACTTTGGGTGGCGCAACATGTAGGTTAGGTTTTCTTTTAAGAATGTTCTTACCGAGATCCATGGCTCCACCTGCTGCTCCGCGTAAACCTCTTCCTACTGCTCTGCCACCTTTACTCTTAAAAAGAAGGATGGCTAAGATTGTAGCAATAATAGGATGTTGTAGTGTTTGATTAGCTACGCCTTTGGCAGCGTCCCCCATAATTCCAGCACCAGTATCAATAGTGCTGTCTATAAGAGGGTTGAGATCACTTCGGCCCCCCATATCACTCAAAACTTTATCTGGGGCGGGGCCAATAGGTTCTTGGTTGATGGCAGAGCCAAGTACTTTACCTGCTCCATATCCACCTGCAGCCCCTAAAGCCACTCCACCTGCTCCAGCACCTAGTAAATGAGCAATAGCTGCTCCACCAGGAGTGGTGACATATTCAGGATTCTTCTTAATCTTTTCTCCAACATCTCCTAAGAAGGATCCGGCTCTATCTTTTAATTGATTAAAATCTACTGGCATTATACCCTCCTTAGAGCATCTTTCTAATATCTCTTAAGGTATTAAGTAGAGGTTCTCTCCTAGAGGCTAGATCTTTTTCCCAAAGGGCTTGGTTTGATGCTAACTTCTGAACTTCATCGGAAAAGCCAACTTCCTCAGGAGTAACTTCTTCTTCAGGTACTTCTTGAGGATCATTTAGAGCTTGTTCTGGGGGCATAATACCTTGAGCATCTAAAGCCTGAACAACACCTTCTTCTAATGAGCCAACCTTTTTATCCAACTTTTCCACTGTATCAATAAGCTTTTCAATGGCCTCTGTAGAGGCTGCTTCAGCTTCTGAACCAGGAGTTAGAGGGTCTGCAACTGCGGGATCAACTGGGGGCATTCCACCCATAGCTGGATCCATTACTGCAGCAGGGTCCATAGGAGGCATTCCACCCATAGCTGGATCCATCATTGGGTCCATTGGAGGCATTCCACCAGCCATTGGGTCCATTGGAGGCATTCCTCCTGCCATAGGATCCATAGGGGGTGCTCCCATCATTGCAGGATCCATTGGGGGAGCTGCTCCCATTGCTGGGTCCATAGGCATAGGAGCTGGAGGAGCATATGCCTCTTTCTCCATGGCACTTCTGATACTACTTAGTAAACTCTCTTTATCTAACATATTCTACTCCTAATAGTTTAATCTATTCGCCCTTTATAATAATAGGGTCATCAACTCTAATCTCACCGGACTTATATGCAGCCATAGCATCTGCTCTGGTTAAGAATATAACTGGTTTTTTGTTAGTAGGCTCTTTAGTACTGTAATATAGCCCCTGAATGTACTCTTGGCTCGGAACATAGTGAGGCAGGTCATTTCTTACTGATAATAAGTTCTTCTCCGGTAACATCTTTTCCATTGCCTCTTTAACAGCTGCTTTAGATACTGGAACTGAATAAGAGGCAGTATCTTGGACAATTATTCCATCAGAAGTAGCAAAGGTAAAAGGGCCTGGAACTGTTATATCATAAGCTGTCTCTAGTCCTTCTCTTTTTGATACATTCTCTACTCTCTCCCAATTAACCTCTGTATCTTTTACTAAAGTTCTCCATTCTTTAAAACTATGTACAGTATCTTCTGGTAGATCCTGTAAATGCTTTTTAGAAAACTCTAAAGCCTTTATTCTAGAAATAAATCCATCTTTATTGACTTTACTTAGTCCAGAAGGGCTTAGCACAGGAGTACCTTGTTTATTTAACTGTAAAAACACAGAGTGCAGATTTTTAGGATACGGCACTTTATCTACAGCTAGGGCTGTGTTTGATTCCATATCTACCTTACTTAAGAATAACTCTAGTGCGTCTTGTTTATGTGCAATAGGCATATGGAAAGCTTCATTCTCTCTACAGAACTTAACAAAGTCAGGCTTACATAGAGTAATTGTATACCCGGTATTACCTTTAAGTTTAGTTATAAACATAGACACTGTGGTTCTAATACCCAATAGTTTACAAAGATGTACAAAAGAATCTCTTAAATTAGTAGAAAGAGTACAATAACTAGCTCCGCAGTTCCAAAATTCTTTATTTCTCTTTAATCCCTTCTTACAGAAAATAGAACCATCTGTAGACATAAGGCCTATGAGTAAACCTATAAGATGAGATCTTTGTGCTCTTAAACACTCTTGTGGAATAACTTTCTTATCAAACCCTTTTCCTATTTTTTGACCTATTAGTTCTTTTGCTTTAGCTGTTAAAGAAAAAGTAGTCTTATTAACAGGTTTTACCACACCTTCAATATTTTTTCTATCATAATAGTGGGAGGAGAGTACTTTATCTTTATTGTGTAAAGGAATAGCTCCTTGAATTAAACATCCTTCTATGTAGTCTATGAATTCAGGATAAGCAGAAGTTAAATAGCAGGTATTCCCTACATCCACCCAACCATCTCCTATAAGAGCACCTAAAACAATACCCGACTCTTTATTTAAATAGATATCTACTTCTCCATTAGACATGTTATATATAGTGTCTTCAGAGGAATAGTGCTGTAGAGCTTTAGACACAGGTACCATTTTATGTAGGGCCTCTTCTGGCTTAAGTAGTTCTAAAACTCCATCTACATATCCAACCAGGGAGTGGTCCTCAGATACAGTTATTACCTTGGAGTACCATTTACCTAAGGTTACATCAAACATCTTTAGGTTTCTGTGTTCTGAAAACTTAGTCACAGCATAATGTTTGAGTTCTCTAGTTTCTCTATCTAAAGCACATACATTCACCCCTAATGGAACATCCCATTCTGAAACATTATCTGATTTCTCTATTTTAGACGCTTCTATTCTAGGCATATTCTCTATAGGAATAATACTCACATTTGTTGACAGCTTAGCAGTTTTTGAAATTGGCATATTTGCCTCCTTTTTCGTATTAACTACTATACTATCCCCTTTGCTTTTTTCAACTGTTTTTTCTATATTATCTATAAAAAAGTCATAACTCACTGCAACGCAACCACTTATTGAATCCCCATCAAAGTCCATAGTAAAAGGTCCTACAATAGCAGGAGATACTTGTAGCGTTTCCCCTTTAACTAGTTTAGGTTTAAAGGCCATCATACTATATTTATGTAGTGTTGGAGCCCTGTTTACTATCACAGGTCTTTGCTTCACTACCTCTTGAAGTGCGGCTAGAGCAGACCTGTCTTTATTCTTGACTGCTTTAGCAGCTGCTGTAGCTGGAGTATTGTTTCTAACCATATGTCTTATAATCCAAGGTTCATATAACTCCCAAGCTTTTTCTATAGGGAGCCCTACTTCATTTAACTTTAGATTAGGATTAGGAGATACTACAGCTAAACCTGATATATCCATATTGGTTTCCATAACCTTTCTTTGTACAAAGGAAGCTTTTGGGGAGCCTTTACCAAATAGTTGTTTTAAAATCCCACCTATGTTCTTTTGTACTAGTTTAGGATGAGCTGGGTCTATCATTCCAATAGTGGCTCTATGGATGTTTACCAAATTGGACCTAGCTTCTTTTCTTACTGGTTCAGGTAATCCTTCAGAATCATTATAGTCTTCTATAGCTTCAGTTAAAGCCTTATACATATAATTCATATCATTAGACATGGTTAGCCCACCTTGTCTAGTTACTGGTCTATATTTAGGAGGTAGCACAAGAACTCTATCCATCATAAAGTCAGAAGGCTTCACCCCATGTTTCTCCATAGCAGTGAGAAATCCAAATCTCTTAACAGCAGCGTCTTTTCTAGATGCTGACCCAAATCTGATTTCATTTTCTGCTTGAGCTTTTAGTTGAGGTAAGGATACCTTGTCTAATAGGGCCTTCATAGCTTGTCCACCAGTTTTACCGTCCACTGATAAACCACCTTCTAGGACTTCATCAAACTCTTTCTGAGTCTTACTTAAGATAACCCTTAAAGCATTCTCCATCATAGGGTTAGGCAAAGGATCGGGTAATTGGATATAAGAAAATCTATCTCCTCCAGCTAAGGAACCTGTTGCCTGTGGATCAAATAAACCACCTGGGATAGGTTTAAGATGCTTAGCTGAGAAAGTTTGACCTGTCTTAATCTGTCTATTCCCACTAAGTTTAACCATCTGGGTATTAGTCATACCATATATAGAATCTGCTGTTGAGGTCTCTTGTAGGTTAATTCCTCCAGACCTAAGTAGTGCTTTAAACTTGTCATATACAAAGGTAGACTTGGGAGAGACTGGAGTCTTCCCTAATTTAACCTGTCTCCAGAAGTCATCATTCTTTTGTCCCTTGATGAGCTTAAGGTCTTTGATAACCTCTGTAGCTCCATGAGATAGTAGTGCCTGTAGATCCAGAGATCCTACATGCTTAGAGCCTGACTTTCCACCTCTACTTGGGTCTTCATCTTGTGAGTAAGATCCTGTTGATCTAGCTTTACCTTTAGACTCTGCTATTTGTTGTAGCTTATACACATAAGTGTTACCTACAAAAACCTTAGGTATACTCTTCTTTAGTAAAGGGTCATATAATTCTTCTGTATCAGTTAAACCATTGTCTGCTAATTCTTTCATAGCAAAGTCAACCATGTTCTCATTCATGAATCCTGGGAGGACATAAGGCTTACCTGTTTTAGCAGCTACTTTACCTAATGCTGCAGCAACCAATTGAGCACTATTTGTTCTAGAGATAATGCCTAGAGGACTTAATAGAACCTCTAAGGCTTTTCCTTGAGCATCCCTGGGCATATCTTCTTGTTTTACTATCTCTGAGATAATCCCTTTGGCTCCCCAAGGTAAGGCTAGTTTATCTCCAACTTGCATAGGAGAGTTACTTCTAACAAAGACAGAATGGCCCTTCTTAGTCTTAGATACACTGGTCACAACTCCTGGAGAATAATGTTCCCATACCTTTGATTCATCTGTACTTACCCTTCTGCCTAGAGTAGACAAGGATGGTATTCTCTCTTTGGAGGCTAAGATCATAGGATCACCGTAGTTTAATACAGTTCCCGGTTTTACTATTCCATTATCCCCAATGTTCTCTAATTGGTCTTTTTTAAACTTAGTTGGGAATAGATTTCTAAAAGTATTCTTACTAAACCTAAGTCCCTCTTGCTCTTCCTTTTTCTCTACATACATCTGCTCTGAGGTTAACTTCTTAGCGGCTTCTTCTGAGATTACAGTAGCGTCTTCAAAGTTCTTACCTCTATATCCCATGTAGGCAACCCTAAGGTTTCTGCCTGGGGCTCCAGTTCCGGTATCTGTGGAGAAGTTACTTGTAGCTAATAGTCCATCCTTCTCAACCCTATCTCCTAGCTTTACAGTAGGATAATTATGCATGAAGGTCTTTCTACTAAACGGGAAAGTATTGTAGAGATCTACATTTTTAGTCTCACCGTTGTCATATTTTATGGTCATAGACTCTTTACCCACTTTAGTCACAACACCTGCTGCCTCTGCTCTCTTAACTCCCATGAATTTACTCAGGTATTCGTATAGAGGCTGTCCATTTTTAGCAAGACTCTGTACATTGGGCGCTTCTCTATTTACTAGAGGAAGAGATTGAGAGGGATACTTAGATCCCATCAAGAATCTCATTCCCTTAATACCAGAAGCTAAAGGTACTGTTGTACCCCCAACACTTAAGAGGTCATCCCCGGAATGTACAAACATATCTACCTTTTCCCTAGGAACGTAGTAGATACCTTTAGATTTATACATAGCTGGAACATATCTGTCTTTAGTCTTTAACGCATCGGGAAATCCTATAATAGCATTAGCTGCTTTCCTAGAACTCACCCACTGTAATTTTCCTGATTTAGGATCAAGAAACTTAGAGTACAATAGATTCTTTGGGCCCTTTCTCACCTGTCTAGAGAAGAATAGATCCAGTCCAATTCTAAGCGATTCAGGTGACCTGATTGGATCTATGAAGTTAAGATAACTTGGTTGCACATTTCTGGCCTCTCTTGGCGCAGATTCTATAGAGGGTAGTGCTCCCTCTCCTAGTCTCACAACTCTGTGATTCTGATTGTATATATCTAAAGGAGATATCTCCTCAATAGCTTGTGCAATTTTAGCAGTATTAAATAGATGAGCTGAGTGTTTGTCCAAGGCAGCAGAAGGAATAACAGAAGGGTCTCCTCCTTTACCTGTTAGCTTCCATAAGTAATTTCTCATAACTCTATTCTGGTCATGTCGTATCTTCTCTGGAAGGAAGTCTGAAACATCATGTACAGTCTGGAAAGCTAAAGAATCTCTATCATCTGTCTCTGCCTGTCCTCTAGATACCTTTAGGATCTTAGAAGTAGAATCTAATAGTGTCTCCGGTGTAACATTAGAATAAGGCTTTCCTAGAGTTAAAGTAGTAGCCTCTGGGTCTAACCCCATATTATTGAAGTAAGCCCTTAATTTGGCACTGTCCTGTTCATCAGGCTCTGTATTCTCCTCTCCTTGCTTCTCCAACATGGCTTCGCCTCTCTCAATGGAGTCTCTCATCCAGTTGATAGCATGTGGGGATACTCTCTGGGCCTGGTTTACTTTGAAGACTCCCCCTCCCCAAGTGTTCTTAAGGTCTTCATCTGAAACACCCATCTTCCTTAACACAGGATATAGCGGAATCTTTCTATTAGATACTTTCATATAGAAAAGAGAAGTAGCAGGATCCATCTGTATTCTAAAGGAGGGTCCTGTTCTAGGAGCTACATTAAATTGGGATTCTACTTTACCATCAGCAGTGTGTCTTGTATACACATTAGGAATAAGTCTAAGCTGCTTAGGAATAGCATACTCAGTCCCATTTCTAATAAAAGTCCCTCTCTGTGTAAAATAGGGTACATTGATAAGAGTTCTGAGTCCAGAGGTATTAGCTACTTTGCCCGTAACTTTATCTGTAACGACATATCTACCTACTAATCTTCTACCTAAAGTCTGTCCCTCTGAAACAGCCTTCTTCTCATCAGATAAGGTGTATTTGTCAGGATCTCTATATTTTACATCCTGTACAGATAAGCTATACTGATCATTCTCTAAGGGGAATGCTTCTTGAACAGCAATTTGAGTCTTATCAAAGAGCTGTAGTCTAGCTGAAGTATAGTCATCAAAGTCCAAAAGCTGATCTTCAGACACACCAATCTCTTCTGATGGTGGTTGAGGAGCAGTTAAAACCTCTGAGAGTATAGATCCTTTAATTGGCATCCCTGCCTCTTTTAGGACTTCCATTAATAGGGACATAACCTACCTCTTATATAATTCCAGCATAAGGGTCATTCTCCGCAAAAGCGGGTTTATCTCCAACATCTACAGAAGCTTTACCTTTATTAGTAGAGCCTTTTATTCCCATCTCTTTTGGTATAAACTTAAACTTTTCTGGATTAATTATCTGAGGGGTTGACTCTAGTTTAGCCTTATCCTTGAGATAGGTCTCTAATTCTTTTTTAGCTATTCTATTAGGATCTTTACTATCCGAGTACTTCTTGGCTGAAGCATAAGATACTGCTAAAGCAGCAGCAACATAAACTGGATATAAAGCAAAAGGCAGTCTTGCTAAACTTGTAGGAACATCTTTCTTCTCTGCCCCAGTCTTGTGTAATCTCTCATATTCCTGGGCTGTGATCTTATCTAACTCATTCCTGGTGTCTGTAGTGCTCTGTTCTAGGTCATTCTTTTCTTGGGATTCACCTAAAGAACTAGCTAAACTCCATCCACCTTTAGCTCCTCCAACCATAGCAGCAACTGTTAAGGCTAATTGCCAAGGAGCTACATCTGTCCTCATTATAGACTTCATGGCTTTAGTAAAGGGACTTATAATGGTAGACTCTTCTTCAGCAGTCTTACCTAAACCTACAGCTCTTCTCTCTACTTCTTCTTCAGAATCTGAGGTATCAGTATCAGGGGTAATAGAGGGATACTTAGCATTAATAAGAGATTGGAGGTTTGCTCTCTCTTTGTCTCTCTTTCCTGAGCTTCCCTGATTAATCAGCCACTTAGCAGCAAATGCTAATGCAGCCCATGAGGCTCCAACCTTAGCGGCTTTACCTACAGCTCTTTTGTTCTCAACCTTAGACTCCCATTTCTGGTAATCAGTTAAGTCAGACCCAATATCTGGCATATCCTGTGTATCAAAAGGGCTTACCCACTTCTCTACTGTATCTCTAATACTCATTATATCTCCTGCTTAGGCGGGGCAGTATAGAACTGCTCTGTCCATCTCATAAATACTAAATAGACTCCTGTAACAGCATTGAAGTTAACTTCTTCAATTCCCATAGCGCAGTTGCCTACAACTATAGATGTCCAGACCTGCTCGTAATCTTTTAATTGCAGATCATCGCTAAGGTCAAATACCCTAGCATGAGCTGTATATGTTAAAAAAGGTTGCCTGGATTCAGGATCATCCTTCTTTAGGGATATTGTGGGACCTCTGTAAGGAAGCCCTTCATACATCATTCCGTCATGCACCTAGAAAAACCTCTCTTTCTTTGCCCTTCTCTGGGGCATTATCTTCTTCCATTGATAGCGATCTTCTTCTCTTAGTTTGAGCTAAAGACTGCTTCAATTCTGCATTCACAATCTCTTGACCTAGTGTGTCCATATCTCTCTTACCAGGACTTGTTACCATGGAAGCTGCCATGCCCCCAGCCGCTCCTGCTAAAATAGGAGCTAATAGAGCTGCAGTTTTAAGTCTATCCAAAATCTGGAAAGACACCTCTGCTCCACCCATGACTATATTACTAATAATGTTACCCCCACCTCTTCCCGGTCCTCCAGGAACAATTGGTGCAGCACCGTATTTCTCAATATACCCTAACATAAAAGCTTCATTATTCATAGTGTAGTCCCTAGTTAAAAATTCCTGAATTGCCTATGGCAGCTGCTATGCCACCTATCTTACTCACTCTATTTGTTATTCTGGGGGGCATTGCTAAAATACCTCCAACTGCTTGTCCAAAAGTATATGCTGCTCCAAACCCTATGCCCATCTTCACAGCACTTCTAGCTAAGTTATGTTTACTAGTTAAGCCAGAGCTGCTATTGTCTGCACCATATATGATATCAGAAGTAAACTGCCTCTGCGCAGCATCAAGATATCTATCATTCTCCATTAATCTCATACTATGTCTAATAGGAATAACCTCTCTATCAAAAGGATCTGTACCTAAGCTAGCAAACTTCTTTAAAGGGTTCATCTCAAAGGGAGACTCTTTAGACTGATATGACATATTATCTAATTTCTCTCTTCTACCTTCATCTCTAAATATATCTCTATCTTGGTTCTTATTATAGTAGCCGGGGTCAGAAATACTCTTAAACATTCCTTTTAATCCCATACCTGTATCCATATGTTTCATGGCACCATATCCTCCACCTAAGAGGGCTCCAGCTATTGTACCTAAAGTCTTTATCTTACTATGGTCTAGTCTTGACATAAGGTCTGCTCTTTTCTCAGGAGCTAGATCAGCAAACAGTAACCTCATTGCTAATTTAGTAACTCCACCTGACAAGGCTCTACCAGCCATTGCTCCACCAACAGCTAAGGCTGGGATCTCTATTCTAGGATCCTGGCCTATATGTTTTCTGTAGAGTTTAAATGGATCGAACCTCTCAAGATCTGGCATTATCTGTAATATCCTCTAGGCTGTTGCTGTCCACTTTGGCCCATTCTATACATAGCAAGCATTAGTGGAATAGCTATAGCTGCAGTAGTAGCATATGGATGATCCTGAGGCATAGTCTTAAGCTTCTCCCAAAGAGAACTGGCTCCCTGAGTGGCCATATTCTTTCCTGCTGTAAACATAGAACCAACATTATCCGGGTTAGTAATAAACTTCTTCATGGCATCTTGGCCAGCAGGTGTACCTAAGGCTTTACCTCCACCTTCCATTTCGGCTAGAGAGCCCATTACCTTTTGACCAGATTGTGTATTAAGGAACTTACCTGTTAGGTCGGCTCCCATATCAGAGTTGAGAGCTTTACCCACTCCTTTCCCAATTTGATCTCGCCCTGCATAAGCTGCCCCACCTAGACCTGCTGCGGCTAAGCCTGCAAGCAACATCTTATATTTAGCTTCCTTCTCCATTTGACCGTATCCTTCAAAGAAAGCGTCTTTATCTAAATATTTTTGACTCATTATTTTATCCTTGTCCTGGAGGGGGTAATTCTCCAGCTCTTGTTAACTGGACTCCTGTTTGGGCTGCTTGTTGTTCTAATGTCTCTAATCTAGCCTTAACCTGTGCATGGAGAGCTTCATTGGTCTTCTTAAGGTTGATCAATTCACTCTTCCTCTGAGAAGGCTCCATAGTCAATAGTTGCTGGGCTATTTGATCAGCTTGATTCATTATCTCATCTAAGCTGCCACCTGATCCTGCTCCTTGGTCCACTGACCCACCCAAAGAGGGAGGTCCTGCTCCTGCTCCTGCTCCTGCTCCTCCTGGTGCTGGTGCTGGGGCTGCTCCACCTTGTTGGGCTGCTGCAGCTTGTTCTTGCTGTTGAAGCATTTCTTCAGCTGCTGATGGAGCATAGGTAGCACCGAGAACATTCTGTTTCTCAGCGTCTTTTATTTGCTTCTCTTCCATTCTCTTGTTATACTCATCCTCTTCTTCTTCAATTCTCTTGTCTTCATATTCAACATCAATACCAAGACTTCTAAAGGCCGTAGTTCTAGATATCTGTTTAGAAGCAGCTAAGTCTAACTTTAACTGTCTAATCTCTGGATCTTCATAGATGGATACAGGAACTAAAGTAGCTGTAACCTTCTCCCACTGCATTAGTGTACCCTGCTTATTGGTGAACCAGTCCAACCATCTATCCAACTCTTTGGTAAAGTGCTGCCAGGTTCTCTCAAACATCTTAAAACCAATAATAGGTCCTGCTGAGTCAGTTACGGTTCCTGTATAAAACTCTTGAGGGATGCCCATAGAGTTCAACAGTCTGCTCTCAAAATGCTCCATTAAATCTACTGGGGTTAAGTCTTTAGCCTCTCCACCTAGTATTTGATATTCTAGAGGGAAAGGGAAGAAGTTCCAACCAGTAGGGTTCTTTCTATGGGCATTAAGCATCTGCTTAGCTTTAGATACAAAGTTACCTAAAGATACATTAAGCATGGGGTCTGCAGAGTTACCATTTGCCCCTGAACCTGTTTGTGGTGGAGCAATAACTCTAAATGGCATGAGATAGTCTGTTATAATTGACTCATTGTATTTATCTAACAGTACAATAAGAACTGCAGTTTCAAACTCAGACATAAACTTAGGTAATCCCCAACCTCTCATCTCTGGATTAGTATAGGCAATAATAGGATTTCTCATGTGATAAATCTCATCATCATCAAATTCAAAGTGTTTGGAATCTCTTAGAGCTTCAATTATCTCCCAAGGAGTCTCGTTAACAAAAACTGAGTCTCCAGACTCTAGTCCTTCTATAAGCTCTGTATACTTGGTTACTTCTAAGTAGTATTTTGACTTACCTGAGATAGGATGATGTTTAATCCTCATGTATTGAGGGGGCCATCTAATAATAGTAGGCTTTAACTCTTCTTCAGGTTTTCTCAAATCTTTTCTCTTGAACTGCCCTTTGAAGTTACATGTTGCATTAGGACAGGTCCCAACAAACTTAAACTCTTTCCACTGCACAAACTCTCTTCCCTTCTCAAATGGGAATCTGAATCCACAGTCTGGACACACTATATTTCTAATGAAAGGTATATAAAGAGAAGTAAAAGAATTACCAAATGCAATATAATCATCTCCTATAGTGGACAGCTCTGTCATGATGTCATAGTTGTTTTGAATGACATCTCTATAGTTCTTTCTAGTATCATAGGAGAGATCTGCATCACCCTCTATTTCCAACTCAGTCATAAAGTATCTCACAGCTTTCTTAATAGCCTGTGAATAAATGCCATGATGTAACCATAATTCCTCACCCCAACTGAGGATGTCTTTCATAGTCCTTGGGAATAAGGATCTAGTTAATGTCTTGAAAGGGGATGTTACCTGCCCAGTGCCTGGGGTATTTGTAAATGCAGCGTTATATGCCATTACTTGTCCTTAACTAGTTCCATAATCTGTAAACAGATGTTGAAGCTGGAGAGTGATACTTCTACTCCCTTATAATATACTTCACAGGTGTGTCCCTCACAACATAATGAGATTTTCTCATCAGATACAGGAGGGGTGAATATGGCTGCGTCTTCGCTGTATACTAAAATGACGTACTCTCCGTCTCTAACAATATCTACACATTTACCTTTATAGGTGCCATACTTTGTAGTAATCTTGATCTTTTTACTACAGTCTTCTTTTTTCTTCTGCTCTTCTAAGGCTTGTAGCTGCTGCTCAAGGGCCTTTTCCTGTACTTCCCTATCCTGGACTGCCTTAGCGTCCTCTAGGGAGTCTATGAGAGTTGCAGTGCCTTCTTCAGATAGCTCTATATCTGCGTCTTCTAAGAGGCAGTCCGGTAATAGATCTTCTACTACATCCCAGTCTTCTCCTGAATAAACTTTACCTATTACTATTCTACCATATACAGACTGTTCTCCTTCAGGCCCGCCTCTGTCACCAGTTAAAGGGATCAATGTTCCCTGCATTCCGTTTCTGATGGCACCAAACTTATATTCACCTTTATCAGCCTCTTCTTCATCGTCTATTTGAAAATGTCTATTCTTTGGGTGTTTCCTTGTCCCCTTGGGATTTTCCACTTCTTCTCTGCTTATGAAGACCCCTCTTAAGTTTCGAGTTGATGATGCCATGTAGTTTCTGTTCCTCTTTTCTTTTCAATATTCTCTGCTTGAATCTGTCTGAGATCTCTCTAAGACCTTCCAAATATTCACCGTACTTTTCCATGTCTGCTCACAATGTAATGTTTTAGTTGTCTTGCTTGGTTTCTAAAGATACCCGCTGTCTTCATCATGGTACTTTGTTCTTCTGGGGAAAGGGCTCCTAAGTTCTGCCCTGATGGTACTCCTCCCATGGCAGGTACAGGTGGCGCTGCTCTTTCCTGAAGTTCAAGGCGCTGTTTCTGCTCATCTTCTTTTTGCTTTTGCTGGGCTTTCTCTGCTGCGTCTTCTTCTCTTTCTCTAAGTTTGTCTTCTGCATCTCTCTTTTTCTGTAGTTTGTTTAGCTTATCAATCTTTCTGTTAAGATTGTCAGCTCTGATCTTTGAAATCTGCTCTTTGTAACTAAGCTCTGCTGAGGTGAGTTTTTCCTTGGTAATCTCTTCGTTAAGATTATCCAATTCTTGTCCCTGTTCAGGTGCCTGGGGTTGTCCTGGCATCATCTCTGCTGCAACTTTGTTGAATATATGCAAAATTTCATAAGTGGATCGTTTAGACATAATTAAAATCTCCTACAAGTACTTATCATACTATACTTCTTGACTATACAAAAACAAAGTGCACAGGTATGCACCCTGCAAAAGAAAAAGGTGACCCAAATTAAATCAGGTCACCTTTGCATATGAGGTATATCTATTAAGCTTGCTTTACACAGGCCTTTACTAAATATGTTAGGCTATATCTTGTGGTATTCTCCATTATAAGTCCTTCTACAGGAGCTACTATAAAGATGACGTTGCCTCCTATTTTTTCTTTCATATGTCCATAGTAATCAGCACATATCTCTGTTAGTTCTTCTGCTATCATCTTAAACATAGGTCTAAGTCTAGTTTCAGTCATATCCTGTAAATCCCAGTTTAGGGTTCTACTATGTATCTTAATTAAAGGGAAGGCTCCTGAAGCATCTTTAGCTTCATCTGGCTTAAGTTTACCATCCTCTACTAAGGTTCCAGCATTCTCTGCATGTACTTTATCTTCTTTGACACTTATATCCCCAGAAAAGGTTTGTAGGTTATATGTGGGTGAGCCTAGTAACCTAACATTTATCATCTTAGGTAATTTAAATTGTAAGGTCTCTTCACAGATCTGCTCTGCCATGCTTTTAAAATAGTCTCTTTCAGTCATTTCAGTCCCCAAATTTACCATATAGTCTAATGTTTGGATATATCTCTTTTAACTCTTTAACTGTAGGAGTAATTTCTTTTGTAGTGAACACCTTGTGCCCTGCCCTCTCAATATCTAATATGTTCTTAGGCCTATATTGCTGGAGTATCCAGGGGTAAGTATCATCTAAGGTTTTGGCCATTTTAATAAGTATAGGTAAGGATATGTAGGCAGGACACAAGGTAGTTCTATATTCGCGATCTATGCTACTATTTTGTACTATGCTGAATGATTTCTTTATGTCTGTGATATGGATATTTTGAATAGCTATGTCTGAGTATCTATCTTGGTCTAAGGTTGTTTTATAGTCTAAGCTGATAGTATCTATTAAGTTATCTTCTATGAGTGTATTTAACATAAAGGGGCCTGTGCCATTAGTATGTATTTTTATAGGTTTATTATATTTTCTAAAGTTCTTGATAAATCTAGGTAAGTCTTCTTGTAAGGTCGGTTCTCCACCTGTTATGACTATATGGTCTATCCAGTTTATATTCTTCTCTATATCTGAGTGTATTCTTGTTTCTATATCTTTATCTATATTGGTATTGAGTAAGTCAGGAGCGTGGCAGTATCCACATTTTAAGTTACACCCAGCTGTAAAGATCACAGCAGATGTTTTACCTGGGGTTTCTATTAATGATGCTAAAATGTATCCGCCTAATTTCATAGTAATCTCTTTTTAGCTTCTGGAGTCAAAAGGTATCCCCATACATGATCAAAGACATCTGCTGAATAAGGGGCTCCCTCTGCCCAAGCTATAAGTTGACTTCTCTTGGCATTCACGTTACAGCCAGACATTCTAAAATCAGAGTCCTCTACAAGATATCTATGTACCTTCATAGCTAATTTAAGATCTTCACTATCCCCAGTATCTATGACTTCTTGTGCTTCTTCCCAAGTCATTCTTTTATCTTCCTCTTCAGAAAGGGGTTCTTTTCATCATCAAACAGATCTTCCAATACAGTTTCCATCTTCTTATCAATACCTAAGAGAGTGTCCTCATCCCCTATCTCTGTATCTATGTCAAAGTTCTCAAGAGCTTTTTTAACAGTATCTGGAATGTTCTCATCATCTAAGAGCTGCTTAATCTCTGTAGCTGCTTTGTTTATAGAAAATACAAATACTGGCCGCTCCTCTTTTGGAATAGACTTTACAAGTGTTCTAAAGATTTCTACGGAGTGGTGGAAGGACTCTATAATAGAAATATCTTCATAGTCGCCATTGTCTTCTATGTTATCCAATATGGTTAAAACATCTAAGACAACCTTGGACTTGGTATCTCCCTCTGTAGTGAAATCACAAGTTGTACCCAAAAAAGCCCCATCTATTACTTCAGAGAGGGCTTTTGGTAATTCAAGACAAAATGCCTTTGCCATATTATTGGGAGTGATTAGATCAGACAGTTTCATGGAATCTCCTTTTACATTAGACTCAATATATAGCTAAAAAAAAGGAATACTAGGCTAAAGAACCATATCTTCTGGCATTTAATCTATCTCTATTATAGTCCTTGAGCCTTTGGGTTCTGGCTATAGGGGCGGCTTCTCTTGGATCTGCTTGAGCAACTGCAGAATTAGCGGGAACAGTTGGTCTAGAAGCCATAGCATGTGAATTTCTTAATTGGTCCATAGCAGCTGTTCTTTTATTTGCCTGCCTCATTCCATAGCTATGTCCTGCCTGCCTTGCTCTAGTATTAGCCACATGTTTTTGAGATACTGCATCTTGAGGTTTAAGGGCTCTTTTTCTTAGTTCCATATATCTCTGCAGTTGGACATTGGCTGCTGCTTTAGCTTGAGGTGTTTTAGCAGCATTGACAGCCCCTCTCATGTTTTCCATCTCTGCTGCCATTCCGGCACTTCTAGCATTTCCAACTCCAAAATTCTTCTTTCTCTGGTCTTTCCAAGCTTTATTTGAAGCTTTTATTTGTTCTGCATTAGTCAAAGGTCTAACAGGCCCCTCCACAACAGGGACTTTAGGTCCAGCCTTTCTTCTAGCTAACGCCCTTTCTGCAGCTTGAATAGCATTAGTTTGATCTGTATTGCCCATAGGAGTTTTTTTAGAGGGAGGTGTGAAGACCTCAGAGGCTCCCACTATCATTTTTTGTGAGGGAGTTAGAGGAGTATCATTTGGGTTTTGAGAAGCTCTCCAGTCCCTAAGACCTTGTACTACACCCTTATCACTATAGCGCGGATCAACACTGGCAGGATTACCGCCGAAGAAAACAGCGTCGTTTAGTTCGGTTCCTCTTTCCCCTTGAACCCATCTTCCAAATCTATCCATCATACTACCTTCTCCACCTACTGCATTAGAAAGTAATCTAGGAGTAGAACCCAGGCCGGTTCTGATCGCGTCCCAAGCATCCCCACCTGTCTTATCCATATAACCTAATTCAAAAGCTTCTTTATTCATCCTTATATCCTTTTTGAAGCTTTACCGCTTCTAGAGTTTCTCTCTGCTCTTAGTCTTCTTCCAATTTCGTTAAGAGTATCTTCTTTTCCTGTCCAGTAGTCACCGGTCATATTTCTTTTAGACATTTCTTTTAAGGCTCTGATCTTATTCCACTCTAGACTCAAGTCTTTTCCTGAGACCTGGCCTGCTCTGTTAGTGACCTGTTCTAAATACTTCTCGGGATCTTTAAACCTACTGGTATCCTGTAGTTTATTATAACTGTTGTATAATCTTTCTGCTCTACTGCCTCTCTTGGGTCCCTTGTTCTGTGGGGGTATCCTAGGAACCGGCCCATCTGCTCCTAATTTGGTTGCTGTTGCTCCACCAGCAAGCATAGACATAAAAGGCAGAACCGCATATGCTCCCCCTCTAATCAATTTACCTTTCCATCCAGGGATAGGTATTTTTTTAATAAAGTTTCTTCCTACCAAGTCTATACTTGTGTCAACTCCTGCACCAGCTACCATGGCGCCTCTTTGGCCTTTGCCCGCTGTTGCTATATCCGGTGCCCACATGGCTAAGTTACCTAAAGCTACGGGACCGTGACGCCCCAATCTTGGATTTCTTTTTACAAACCTAGGAGTCCTTCTCAGTAAAGCCTCTGTACCTTTTCTAGTACCATACTCAAGACCCATAGCTGTTGCAAAAGGCGTGGCCAGGTCGGACATAGAAGGGATTTCCTCTTCTGCCCTTTTTTCTAAATAACCTATAATATAAGCTCCTTCATTCATTATGAAATACCTGGAATATGACCTCCTTTATATCTCTTCATGAACTCTCTAGCTCTATCTGGATATGACATTCCACTCCATTTACCTACTCCTAGTCTACTGGTTAGAGGATTAAGCCAAGTAGAGGGCATATCCAATTGGGCTCCAGTACCTTTAGCAAACTGTTGGAAGGCGTTGTCCATCTGTCTTTGTCTAGCACTTCTTGGAGGTCTTACTTTATATTTAGCTCCTGGCATATGTTTATCTTTAGACATCCATTTGGCCCAAAGCTCCTGTAATGCCTCGCCCTTTAGGTTCTCAGATTGTGGCCATCCAGCTCTTCTCTTCATAGTATCAAGACCTGATCGAGATTCTCTATTAATTCTTCTTTTTATGCCGCCTCTACCTACTAGTCCGCCACTAGGGGTATAATATGTGCCAGAGCTGTTGCCTGTGGGAGCATATTCAGACATGATTTTCTCATAGGCCTCTTTTTTAGACTTCTTCCTCATAGCATTATAAATAGCTTTTCTGGCATCGGACTCTGTTCCGCCCATGGTTTTCTCTTGTAATTTTCCTGGGCCGCTGATAATACTTGGAGTTGTGTTTTCATCTTTTTGGCCTTTCCAGTGCGCTCTATACCGGCTTTGTGCAAATTTAAGGGCAGCATATGTAATCGCTGTCATTATGCCACCTTTTACTAAAGTTTTGGCGCCGAATCTCTTTGGAGAAACCGTAGAAGCTACATCTATAAAATCTGGAGCTAAGGTCTTCGGACCTGAAGGGCCTGAGGGAGGAATTGGAGGGGCTGCTTCTTTTAGGAATAACAAGAAGTCAGATCTACTGGGCACAAATTCCTCTATAGCCTTAGCCTCTTTTAGGAAAAATAGAAAGTCATCCTTGGAAGGGATAGACGCAGCTTCTTTGTGTTGTAAAAAATAGAGGAAGTCCTCTTTTCCGGGCTTAGGATTCTTTAATTCTTTTAAAATAGCAGATCTATCCATAGGTAAACTCCAATGTGGGAATATAATTCTTTACTTGTAATATATAACGATTTCAAAGAATATGCCAGTACTATTAATATGTCAACGGATCAATCATATTCCTAGACTGCATTTTAAGTTTTTGTAATGCAGCTTCTCTACTTCTCTCAAGACTGGTATCCATCTGTTTTAGCCTGGATTTAGCTACTCTAGGGTCTTTAGTATTAGGTCTAGCAAAGGCTTCTGCTTTAGTAGATTCACCTCTAGCTGCTGCTACTGCCTTTAGCTTTTCTTGAAGTATTCTGAAGGATCTCCAGTTTATTCCTAAGACTCCAGGTTTAGTTTGATGTCTTATACCTTCTTGGAGATTGTCATATACAGCATTCATTCTTTGTTCTGGGTTTTTAGCATTAGCCAAATCAGTCATAGACTTAGCTTGTTTAGGTCCCATTATACCTCTAAATCTATCCGAAACAGCTGCACTTTGTAAAGAGGTAGGAGTATTCTTGAATTGATCTTCTCCAACCCTACTATGTAAATCAGGAACAAAGGTATTGTTTATGATATAGTTTAAAGCTCTTGTATCTTCTTTTTCTGTTATAGGAGCTAACCCTGCTTTAATCTTAGCTATTCTATCTCTATCAGGAGCCCCTGTATCATCTATAACACCTGGATCTAAGATATTAGGGTTCTGTGTAGAGTCTAGACCGGAACCTACTGTCATAGTAGGAGTAGTCCCTTTGGCTCCCTTATTAGCATCATAGATATAAGGCTTAAATCCCTCAGATTCTCTGATCTCTTTAGTAGCTCTATCTAAGTACTCTTCTGCAGCCCTCTTTTGTGCATACCTGTGCACTATATCTTTATTCTTCTGTAGTGTTAGTCTTAAACCCAAATTGGACATAGAAACTCCTATGCATTGTATTCTATAATATACATAGAAGTTAAGAGGAAAACAATGATAACAGCTTCTGCCAAAAATATTTAACTTTTTGCTTTTTCTCTTCCATCCCCTGAATACAGTCTTGTAGTTCTCCAGAGTCAAAGAATATACCTCCACAAGAATCACAAATGTCTAAATCTAATCCATATAATTTCTTGGGATACAGCTGTCCCTTTTTACACTTAAAGCAAAAAGACTTATAGTAAACTTGAGAGTTCTCCTCTGTATACTCTTTCTTTGCCTTCTTATGTAATTTCTTTACTGTCTTCTTAGAGTTAGCCCCAGATATCTCCTCTAATTCTCCTCTGTCTAACCAAATAGAGCCGCAGTTCTTACAAGAATCTACAAGGACTCTTCTACATATAGACTTCTTCATTTCCCTATGACATCTTAAACAGTTCATGTATATCTCCTCAATTATACTCTAATATAACCTATAGTTAAAGAAAAGAGGAGTTACCCTCTTCTCTAACCTCTACTTAAGAAGTTTAGTATCCTTTTAGTACAACTTGGCTCTTAGGTAATCCCTGAACAAAGTTGCTGCATTTTTAGATATAGCCTTTCTAACTGCACTAGAGGATATAAATTCCCCCTGTCCTTCTTTCTCTATATCCTCCCACATTGCTTTTATAATAGTTCCAGTAGCTTCTATATTTGTATCCTCTGGTAATTTACTTAGGATATTCTTTAATCTGTTTAAGGTGGCCCACTCCTCTGCTATCTCTTTAGCATCTTCCAAAACCTTTAATTGTTCTGGATCTATTACTCTGGGAGTCTTTACCTCACTAAAGGACTCTCCCTTATGTTTACAGATGACTCTATTCCCCCTATAATCTTTATATTCCTCTAAGGGCCTTAATACCACTCCCTCTCTTTTCTGTTTACCCATACCATTTCTTATTGCCTGTACAGAATCGGCATCTCTTTCTCTATCTAAGTCTTTTATATCTGTAGACACCTTTACATAATGCACAAACTCTAAACCTAGTTTAGTAGCTATATCGTGTGCATTAGGAACATTAAGCCAAGCCTGATCTACTTTTACTTCAAAGGCTATAAATTTAAGATCTTTCCCATATGTATTTTTCATCCTTTGCATTTTTCCACCATATGCTTCTCCATATACTGTTACAGGTATCTCTCCAAATATCTCTATAAACTTTTCTGTTAAAGCAAGTATATCAAAAAGAGCTTCAAAGGTACTATGTTGTACACCTCCACTATGTGCTCTAATGCTTTTCCCATCCCACTTTATGTGGGCAGATGAGCCATGGATTTTCTCCGAGGCATAGACCTCTTTAAAGGACAATATCCTTGTATCTTTATACAGATTAGGAATAGAAAGATATCCCATGTTTTCTCCTTTGTCAGTCTTAAATTATAAGGTTTTTGGAAGGACTATATGTCCAGTATATATTGCCACAAAAGGGCTCTAAATTAAGCCTAGTTCTTTTCCAGTTCTACAGCAAAGAGTCCTTCTTTTGATGTAGAGGAACAGTCAGAGCCAGTGGCAATAGGCCGATACACAGCTATTTGAGTACGAGGCACTACATGGTACCCCTTCTGCATTTTCTCCTTCACCTTGCTGGCAAAGCCCTCAGGGTCAGCGGCATAGATGTAGACATACCTGTTCATGGGCCTTCCTTTTTCCTTTTTGTTACTTCCCAGACTACAGTGTGAACAGTGAAGATTAACACTATAGTAACTAGATGAGGAATGGCTAGAATGGCAGCTAAGATAGCAGTTACTATTCCAGCCAGTATACAAAACTTAAACTGTCTCACTATTCACCTCTAGGACTTCATGGAATTCATGTTCCAGAGAGCTCTTCCCCATGTAGAAGAGTTTCTGCATTTTGTCTACTACATCATCAGGCACATCGCTTCTATTGACCTTATTAGCCATATCAGCAGCAATCCTATCCTTTGCATCCTGTGTCTTTGTTGGAAACACAAGGGCTACCTTCCTGCAGTGATTAAAGGAGGACAGGAACTTAATCCTGTTAGCCTTCACTACACCAGTTGCATCAAGGACAGCTGTATTCCCCTTAGTCAGCAAAGCTAAGAGTCTTTCTTTAGCTAATGCCCAGATCTCTCTTGAATTGCTTTGATCAGAGATACTTCCATTTACTTCTTCTCTGATCTTATCCGGACAAATGATCTGCTCAGGTAGGTAGTGCTTCTTGAGATAAGTACTCTTCCCAGAGCCAGGGATACCTACTGTGACAAAGATATGTTTCTTAGAAATCATGCCCTTGTCATATAGCTGCTGCTCCATTTTCGCTAACATCTTCAAAGTAATATCTTGAAAATGTTCCTTAGCCAGGTCGCTTCCCATTATCTTGTCCACAGAGACGAAGATCTTTCCATCCTCATCATTCTTAAGTTTGGGGTGAGTTGGAACATTGTACTTCATATGTAGAGCTGTGATCCTCTCCACAAGAGCATAGTCTTGGAACTTCGCCATCTCCATGGGATCAGTCACAAGGTCTTGTAGAACAACTACTCCTACCTTGTCATGGTCATAGGAGAAGATTCTGTCTCTCCCAATGCAGGTTGTTGTCCTCTTACCTACATCATGGAACAACGCTGTTTCCAAGAGGTGAGGAGCATTGAGACTCATCAAACCCTTACACACCAAGAAGATGTGTCTCCCAAGAGTAAACTCAGGATGCCACATTGTTCCTTGAGGGATATCCCTTTGGGGTTCATAAATGAGCCTTGTCATATCATTATTCATCATCGCTCTATCAAAATTCATAAATTGTCCTGAGGACGCTGCTACCAATACATCATGATACTTCATTCAATTTCCTTTTCTTTAAAACATATCTTCTCTTAGAGACAGATTGGATACTTCTCTCCAGCTTGCCGGCCACCCCTCTTATAGGATGACCCAGGGTCTCCAGGATAAAGGCTACTTCATCAGCTTCCCACCTTTTGTTCCTGTTGGGGACTACTTC
>Ga0075116_10000216_pt1 | contig 27672 bp, 29 predicted proteins | sample AntAceMetag02UKC_FD_69786 | JGI IMG/M metagenome (GOLD analysis project Ga0075116, IMG submission 69786) | Saline lake microbial communities from Ace Lake, Antarctica- Antarctic Ace Lake Metagenome 02UKC | ecosystem: Environmental > Aquatic > Non-marine Saline and Alkaline > Saline | place...
AATTATAAAATCTAATTCGTTCATTATAATCATAAGTATAAGGAGGAGTTCCCTTCCTTTCATACTCTTTAGCCTTACGATAATACTCGCCTTTACTATATGTGATGGAACTTGATTTCTTTATTCTCTTACTTTCTGACGGAGTAGTTATATCAAACTGCTCTTCTTTTTTTTGCATTTCCAACTTCGCTTTCGCCTTATCTAACTGTAGAAAATTGTATGCATCTTTTGTAATCCATCTATCCTCATATTTAATAAGACCTTTGGATTTTTGTTCCTCCTCAAATTTTTTCACCTGCTCTTCTGAAGATTCTCCACGAGAAACAGAGTGTATTTCGCTTTTAGTAAATTCTGTTTTTCCACCTAATATTTCAACTGTATAAGAGTCCTCGGTCTCTTTTATGATATTACATTCAACCATTGAGCCATTCTTTAAAAACAAAATGTCAGCTCTTGCGTTTATGGCTACCAATAATAACATACTCATCCAAATTAATATTAATAGTTTCTTATTCATTTATTCTTTGCCCTCCTTATCGTTTTCATCATATTACTCCTCAGCGTCTTTCTTTTGGAATAGCGTTATTATTGCCCAAAGGAGAGTAATTGTAAAAACTAATCTACTTAAATTAAATAGAACGACAACATTTAATGATGCAATTTGTTGAGTTATTTCTAATACAAAAAATAGAATAGTTGATAGTATTAGTACCAACGCTACAAACCTTGCTTGTTTATACAAACGAACTATTGCCATAATGATAACTGTCAACATCCCCGTCTCAAATACCAGCTTTAAAATTGCTAGGAATCAAGAATTTCCTTGTAAATCTTCGGCAGATAGAATAACCCCTAGCACATACATTACTATACCTTTTATCCTTCATCGTTCTTACCTCTATCGCCTTATCATCTATATAATACAATTGAAAATACCTATTAGTTCATTGGCGGTTTACCTGCACCTTTTAACTTAATATTCATAGCTTCACGATCTTTGTCTATTCTCCCAGGGAGAACAAAATAAAAATCAAATAGCGCTTCTAAAACATTTAATGACCACTCTGCTTCCATAGGCTCAACATCAACTATCTCACCAGTATTAGTATTTTTAATAGGATGAGCAGTAAATTTACCAATCTGCCTTATTGCATCTACGCTTCCTGATAATCCACTTGGTAAACTTTTTCTTTTTATCAATTCATCAATTTCATCAGCAAGCGTTTTTTTATTAATCCCCTCTTTCTCCCTTGTAATATGTTGCAAACATCTTCTACTTAATGCCGCACTTGCCTTAGGGCTATCAGATAATACTAAACAAGCTTCTTTATGATCGTCTGCAAATTTACTTGGTACTTCTTCTGGGAGAGGCGATCTTGAGACCCCCTTAGGATATACCAAAAATTCCTTTTCTGTCCCCTCATCTCTTGGGTTCGCGTTTAGAAAAATTATCACTCGCTTACATTCCGGACAACGCTGAAAGATTACGAACCAATCAGCAAGAACATCAAGCCCAATGCGTTGTTTCGTTGAATCATCATGGAAACTAGTTAGACAATGTGGACATTTCATAATCCTTCCTATATGTTCTCCAAAACAACTATTAATTATTTTTTATTCATTTTACCATCACCCTACAAACACCTTGTTCTAACTCAACCACTTATTTTTTTACCCTCGTTTTAATAATCTTTTCTTAATCATCAAGTTTCACGAACGTCTACCTTATTTTAATTAGAATCCTCAAAATTCTTCTTAAAAAGAGCTTTCTCTATATCCCTTACCTTAAAACCTGTCTTTTTAGATAAAATTCTTACTCTTTTTAACACCTCTAAATAATATTTTGGATTAGAAAATAAGTCTCTTGGTCTTGTTTTTGAATCTGTCTTAAAAATCTCATCGTAAATATGTATATCAAACACACAATACTTTTCAGAATCATAAAAAGTCAAAATAACACTAGCTAAAGCTACTTTAATTCCCTTAAAAGACATAAGCAGCTTTAATCTCAACTCCTCAGAATCACTTTTTAATGCATCTTCCGTTACTTCTTGAATAGTAGAATCCAAAACATCTTTTATCAAATTTAAGGTTCTTATCTGCCTACCTTTTAATCTTCCTTGAAACTTCCATTCTATTACTTTCTTTAAATCTTCCTTCGTAAGCTTTTGTTCTAATTTGAATTTCCTACCCAATTCCTTTTCAATACCAACATTATTCAAATCTTCTTCTTTATTGTATTTATCAAGCCAATTTTGAATCTGCTCTCTATCCATAATCATTACCCTATGAATCCTTCCTAAGCTATTTCTCGTAACATATATTATAGCAGATTGTTAAAAAATCATACTACAATTAACCCCTGCTCCTACCAATCCATATCATACAGCTCTTCTACGGTTAAATACTCATTGCCCGGTTCCTGAGATAGATAATATATACCAAACTTACCCTCATCAGATAAATCTTCATGTTCTTCTGCTAATACTTCGATTTCTTCTATTCTATTCTGATCCAAAAACCAAGATTCTTGTGGATTAAACACCTCTCTTATCCTAGGTTTCCAAAGAAACCACCTTCCATCAATATTACGCACATCCCAATACCCTTCAAAACATTTATATACAATCTCATCATCAATAAGATCTTTTGTAGTTAGTTTTACATTGATTCTATTTTCAATCTTCCTATCTGGTGAGATTACAATAATATTGGTATCAATCATGGGCTTATAGCCCTTTTGCCAAACATTAAAACTATAACCTTTGACAAAATTATCAGATAAAAGGCTGAATGCCTTCCTCATGCTTCGGCACTTAAGGTAATTATAAAAGCACCTTACGGCTTCTAAGGGGTTTTTATTCGGTTCATAGATTATCTTTTTAACGTCCTTTAAAGGATCTTCCATGGAAGCCATTTTCTGGCATTTGTCTATAATAGAATCTGAGGCAACAGCCAAGCCTATTCCTCCCGAAGATAATCCTGCTGTATTAATCCCTACAACATTGCCGCAGATATTCACCATAGGGCCTCCACTTGCCCCTTCAATCAAATGCATATCAGTTAATAGATAATGAATATCTTTCTTCTTATCTCTTGCTCTTCTTGAAAAGGTTCCCTTAATAACAGTAGATTCACCAGGCAAATCCCCTCCTAAGGGATAACCTATGGATAAAATATCTTCTGCATTGCCTATATTATCAATACGCACAAAATTAAGCGCAGGCAAGTCTTTATTAATCTTTATTACAGCAAGATCTGTATCTTTATCCGCCATAATTACTTTACCTACCACAAAACTATTATCAGGCAGCATAACCTTAGGATTAGGCTCTGATTCAATGACATGATGGTTAGTTAAGATATAACCACCCTTTTGAATAGCAAAGCCTGATCCTTCGCTTTCACCGCCAATAATACGCACCACAGACTTGCGTACCCTTTTAACAGTGTCATTTTCATTACAAATTACCCTTGATCGGCCACCAAGCCTGTTTTCAATTACATTTACATGATGAGACAGCTTAAGAATCTGATAACCAAAAATTGCAATTATACCTATTAATAAAACAGTAAGTAAGATTTGTTTTTTATGTATATGTTGCTTTTTGTTCTTAGCCATAATATAGATAATCCTTTTTATGTGTTATAAACAAAAAACCTCCTCTTGATTGCGAAGGTTTTACTTATTTATAATCCGGGATTTATTCCTTTCTAGCTCTGCCAAGAGCTTAAAGAACTCTCCTAAATTCTGACATATCTCAGCGTATTCCTGTTCGCTTATCTGCCGCCCATACAGTTTAGACCATTGAACTATTTGCGCTTGCCTATTTTTCACTTACGTTCGATTCCCTCTTTAACCTTTTCCCTAACTACATCAAATACCATAACTTAGCCCTTGTCATACAACCCCGCCTCAGGTAATCTGAGCTATAAACTTTCTTTTTGACAAAAGCAGCATAGGTTTCTAAATAATGTGAGTGCTGCTTTTCTATCTTTAAAAAATTAGAGTGGTTGTAAAAACCTGGGGCATCAACAGGGATATTTTTCTCCTTGTAATTTCCAAAAATTGCTGTATATAGAGAGACATAACTAATCATATTTTAAAGTCCTCTTAATAACGGCTTATACTTCCTTTTTTAATTATACTACTTCTATTTTAAAATGATAAGTAATTAAATAGAATAAGTTAAAGCCACCTAAACCATGTAGCTATTACATCAACATTAACTTCTGGCACGCATTTGACACACAAAGTGTCAAAAAATGGTCCAAAATGACTATTTAACTAGAAGCAACTTGATGTAACTAAAGGTAACTAACCATTGGGGTTATGGTAGGTTATAGAATTTGTGCGTAAAATAGGGTCTTCACTTATTACATCCCTCCTTCCGCACCAGTTTATACTTTACCCTACGATGATATCTAATAAATATTCAATAATAAAGGAGATTAAACATACTTATTACTAATATTCTTATTGGGGCAATAACGATTGGAGCAAATATTTGGATTACCTTATCTAATGTTGGAAAAAATAGAAAGATTTATGGAATAATAACACGATGCGCTAACCAAGATGAAGATATAAATAAAATATTGAGAAATAACGACTATACAATTTTATTCGTAGGCCCTGGCAACGAGATTAATAGCAGACCTTTCATATTGGGAAAATTAACCAATAAAAACAAAAAATAACGCCTCTACTCCTTATTCACAAACAAAGTCTGCGTAGGATAGGCAAATTCAATCTTTTTATTTTCAAACTCTTTATGTATACCTAAGTTTATCTTCTGCTGGATATCCATATATTTATTATAGTCGCTGCTTAAAACATAATAGACTATTTCAAAATCAAGACTAAAATCTCCGTAGGAAGAAAAATGCGCCCTGTCAAAAATAGTATCTTGGATTGATTTTATTGTAGTTTCAATTATCTTGGGTATCTCTTGTAGTTTATCATGTAGAGTTTGATAAGTTACGCCCAACTTAAACACCACGCGCCGCTTTTGCATTCTTTTATAATTACGCACACGCGAATTGGTCAGATCGGTATTGGAAAAAATAACCTGCTCACCGCCTAAGCTTCTAATACGAGTTGTCTTTATACCAACATGTTCGACTGTACCTAAGAAATCTCCGGTAATAATAAAATCTCCTATCTCAAAGGGTCTATCAAAAAGTATGGAAAAATAACTAAACAAATCTCCTAACACCGCTTGAGCTGCTAAAGCAACTGCCACACCACCAATACCAAGACCGGCGATCAAAGCTGAAATATTAAACCCTAAATTATCTAAGAAAAATACAATCGCTAAACCCCAAACAACAACGCGTAAAACCATAACTATTCCAGTAAGACTTTTCTTTAAAATCAGGTCCTGCTTTCTCACCTTCCAGTAGATATCCAAACCATAATCAATAACCTTAAGTAAAAACTTTACTCCATAAATTATAACTACGGCAATAGCAAGTTTATCGATTGCGTTTTTTAATGCATCTTGGATGTATAGAGTTTTTAAAGATAAATAAATTACTGCAAAATAACCTACAGGCAAAATGCATTTTTGAATTACTTCAATAAGAAAATCATCCACTGTGGTTGCGGTCTTAGTGGATAGCTTTTTTAGCCTTGAAACAATGATTTTCTCAAAAAGCTTAACTACTATCATACCGATAACAACTAAGACAATAATCCCAATATAATCAAAAACACTATTACCAAATAAATTCCTGTTTAAAATATCATTAATCATAATATTGCTCCTTTGTAATTATCTATTATAGTATTAGATTTGCAGTAAAATGTAAAGTGCTAAAGAATAACTATAGAACACCTGTTTCAAACTCTTCATCTATTATATGTCGTCTTCTTTATTTATATAGTCGCTAAATTCAATCTCCATACCCAGCTCTTGCTTAATAATACGCACTCTATCGCTTGTATAGGGATGGGTCCTGACATAAGAATATTCTCTTGCAGGCTTTTTCATATGTATCTCATGCAGTTTTCCCAAGAAACTGATCATTTTACTTGCATCAAAACCAGCTTTTTTTGCATACCTTACACTTAAAGTATCTGCCAATAACTCATCCTTTCTAGAATAACCAAGCATAAGCGTATTATAGATAGTATTTACACCATACATAGCCTCATTTGACTTTGCACCAAAACTAGCCAAAACCATCAAAAAAGTATAACCGTAATTAGACTGCAATCTTTTTATGCTATGCTTGGCATTAATATGACCGATTTCATGACCAATTACGCAAGCCAACTCATCGTCATCGGCTTTTTCCATCAGGCCCCTGTTGACATAAATATATCCTCCCGGAAGAGCAAATGCATTAAGCTCATCTTCATCAAGAACCCTAAAAACATAATTTAAATCTTTCCTATCTGAAACCGCAGCCATTTTTTTACCAATATCTACAAGCCTTCTATTAAGTAATGTATCCTTAGAAAGCTCAAACTCCTTTTCAATCTGCCTTGATACTGATCTTCCAATTGCCACTTCTTTTTCCGTAGAATAATAAATCAACTCTTCATTTTGCGTTACGATGTTATATTCTGTGGCGCAGCCAGAAAAAATACTTAAGCATAACCCCACTACTATAAAAACCCCCACTTTACGCAATAACCTATAAAGCTTATTTAAAGGAAGTCCGACTACATTATAAAAACAACCCTCAATCCTTTTAACAAACCAAGCCCCTTGAGAAAAAATATCAAAACTGCCTGCTTTAGAAAGCGGATTAATTTTCTTAAAATAATTATCTATATCTTTTAAAGTCAATTTCTCCATCACCACCTTGGTCTTGTCGAAATCGGTAAAACATTTATTTTTATCCAAATCAACAACACATATCCCCGTATATACAAAATGTGCAGCGCTGGATAACACTTTAAGCATATCTCTTGCATCAGAGATATTTTTTGGCTTACCGTATACTTTAGTGCCTTGTACAATCAAAGTATCTGCTGCAATAATTACTCCTTTTTTAAACCGCCTTTTCAAAGAAACAGCCTTTTTCTTAGCATTATTTATAACGATTTTCTCACACGTAGTTTTACCAGCTAAAGAAATCCTACGTTCTTTTACATTAGAAACTACCGTAATAAAATTAAGACCGAATATCTTAAATATCTTTTTTCTTGCTTGAGAATTGGTTGCCAGAATTATTTTTCTCATTATTTTTTAAATGCTTGCACTTTTGCCTGCCAGATACCCTGTTGAAAACGCTGCCTGGAGGTTATACCCGCCGCTAATGCCATCAACATCAATTATCTCACCAGCAAAATACAACCCCTTGATTAATCTAGACTGCATTGAGCGGGGATCAATCTCTTTTAAAACTACCCCCCCACAGGTAACCATAGCCTTATCCAAACCTAAAGTAGAACTTACCTTAAAATCTAAAGACTTTAATAAACCTACTATGTTTTGCCGTTCTTTTTTTGTAATCTGGCTGATGCTTTTATGTTCAGAGACATTGCATCTATCAATAAACACATCTACAAGCCTTAAAGGTAAAAGTGTCTTTAAAAAACTTTTTATTTCTTTTTTTCCTTTTGTTTCTCGCTGAAACTTATCTTCAAGCTGCTGGGCGTTTAAACCTGGTTTCAAATCAATATTAACACTAACCAAGCCACTATCAAGCCAAGAATTGATTCTATTGCTTATATCCAATACAAGCGGTCCGGATATACCAAAATGAGTGAATAAAGCCTCTCCCACAGGAGACGTTATTTTCTTATTTTTTTGTTTAAAGGTTGCTGTTACATTTTTCAATGTCAGCCCCTGTAAGGACCTTACCCACTTCTCATTTGAAACCAAAGCCACAAGACCGGATTTAAGTTTTGTAACGCTATGACCTAATTTGCTGGCAAAGATAAAACCATCTCCAGTTGAACCGGTCTGAGGAAAACTCTTTCCCCCAGTTGCCAGTATTACTTTATCCGTTTCTATTACTTTACCTGATTCTAAAACTACACCAGCTATAGCGGATTTTTTTACTAAAATATCACTGACTTTAGTATTTAAAACTAGCTCTATATTCTTACTTTTTAGTGAGCTGTTTAAAACATTAACCAGATCCTCTGCTTTATCGCTTACCGGAAAAACTCTGTTTTGCCTTTCCGTCTTTAGGCTTAACCCTCTTGAAGTAAAAAAAGAACAAAGATCTTTATTAGAAAACTCTTTGAAGGCATCCCTTAAAAAAGAAGCATTTTTGTTAAAATGCGTTAAAAACTTATCCAGTTTATCCATATTGGTAAGATTACCCCTTCCCTTACCGGTTAAAAGGAGTTTTTTACCGACATAAGGATTCTTCTCAATAAGAATTACCTTGCAACCATTGTGTGATGCCTCAATAGAAGACATAACACCGGCAGGACCTGCTCCGATAACTGCAATTTTAAATTTCATATAATATATATTCTATAACGCACAAGGATATTTGCAATGTTTTTTAACAGAATTGACAAATTTAAGGCGCAATGCTAAGATATTAGCTTGTGTGGAAGACATTTTTAAAAGGCTTTGAAAGAATAATTTTCCCCCAATACTGCTTAAACTGCCAGGCTCATATTGAAAACAAAGAGCATGTCTATGGGGTTTGTATTAAATGTCTTAACCAAATCAAATACATCAATACGCCTTTTTGCTTAAGTTGTGGAAAAGGCTTAAATGATAGTAAGTTTTATTTTTGTTCAAAATGTAAAGATGCAATCTTTAATTTCTCCAGAGGCTGGAGCGTATGCAGATACGAAGGCGTAATGCTAAAACTAATCCACCAATTTAAATATAGAGATTTCAGCAAACTCCATAAACTTTTTAACATTATGCTCATTGAATTTATTGAGAAATATATCCCGATTGATAAGATCGACTGCATACTGGCAGTGCCATTGCATAAGAAAAAATTAAGCCAGCGCGGTTTCAACCAGGCGCATCTTTTGGCAGAACCAATAGCCAAACATTTTAATAAAACCTACCTTAATAAAATCGTAGGTAGAGTTAAATACACCCCCAGCCAAACAAAGCTGGATAGGTATAAAAGATTTGAAAACCTTAATAACGCGTTTTCAGTAATAGAAAAAACTCAGATAAAAAATAGAAACATAATGATTATCGATGATGTCTTTACAACCGGAGCGACTATTTCTGCATTATCGGCAGAACTTAAAAAATCTGAAGCAAATTCTATTGTCTCACTAACTTTAGCACAATAAACATATGAAAATATTAAGAACCTATCTAACTCGGGAATTTTTAATTTACTTTGGAATCTCTTTAACTGTTCTTACATTCGTAATGCTTTTGGGTAACCTGATAAAATTTGCTTATCTAATAATTAATAAAAATGTAAGCATTGAAATAGTAGGTAAACTTTTTATATTTCTAATCCCCTATCTGTTTGCCTATACTATTCCTATTGCCGCCCTTTCTGGTGTACTTTTATCCTTAGGCAGAGCCTCATCAGATAATGAAATTATCGCCATAAAAGCTAGCGGAATAAACATCATAAAACTCTTAATACCTTTTATCATAATAGCTTTTATATTAAGCCTGACTCTTGTAATACTAAATGACCAAATTATTCCCAAATCCCACTTTGCTTCCAGAAAGGCAATCGTGGATTTAGGCGTTAAAAACCCGACAGCAGCTCTTGAACCAGGAACGTTTATCGATTCCTTTCAAAAATACATTCTTTTTATCTACCGTATAGAAGGAAATAAGCTCTTTAACATAAGGATATATGAACCGCAGGGAGAAAATAAACCCACACGTACTATTGTGGCCAAAAAAGGTGAATTCATAAGCTATCCGGACAAAGGAATCGTAAAGCTCAAACTGATTGAAGGTACCTCTGATGAAGTAGACCCAAAAAACCCCGATAATTTTTATAAACTTTATTTTAAAACATATTTCATGACCTTAAACCTATCGCAGAATCAATCATCGGACAATATTGACAAAAAGCCAAAAGATATGACCATAAAAGAACTAAAAAATAAAATCAACTCCTTTGAAAACAAACAAATCGATCCTCTTCCCTATCTTGCGCAACTTCATGAAAAAATCGCAATAAGCTTTGCGCCTTTAGTTTTTATGCTTTTAGGTATTCCTTTAGGCATGATTACGCATAAAAGGCAGAAAAATATGAATATGCTTCTTATTTTTATAATTGTTGTCGCTTATTATCTTATCTTTTTAGGCTTCGAAGCATTAAGCCTTCAAGGAAAAACTCCGGTTTATACAATGTGGCTAGCAAATATAATTATGACCGTATTAGGAATAATACTTTTACGCCGATCATGCGCATCCTAGATAGATACATAACAAAATCACTAATTTTTTCTTTTCTCTCCTGCATAATAGTATTCATCGGGCTTTATGTGATTATTGACATCTTTACGCATTTAGATGATTTCCTGGAACAAAAAGTAGAATTTATTCTTTTTATAAAATATTACTTATCGTTTTTACCTACAATTTTTATCCAAGTATCCTCCTATTGCATATTCTTAGCTACCATCTTTACTCTTAATCGATTAAACCGCGATAACGAATTAATCGCTATACGTGCCAGCGGTCAAACGATATGGCAGGTTACAAGAAATATAATCATGACAGGAGTTGTCCTAAGTTTTATGATATTCATGGTGAATGAAAAAATACTGCCTGTAACTCAAGGTATGCATGAAGAAATATCCAACAGGCTGGAACCGGCAAGAAGAAACCAAACAAATAAAATAATACAGCACCTAACCTGCTACGGAAACAACAATAGATTAATTTATGCCAACTCATTCAATGTAAATGAAAATACACTTGAACAAATCAATATCTTAGAGCACGACTCAAAACAAAATGTAATCTCTAAAGTCGTAGCTCAAAAGGCTGTATATAGCGGCGGTGAATGGATATTTTATAAAGTCCTCGTGTATGATTTCTTCAGTGATGGAGAACCAAAACACGAACCATTTTACTTTGAAGAAAAAGCAATAAATATCGTCGAGAAACCAAAAGTATTACTCCAACAAAGACAAAGACTGGAACTAATGAACACCACTCAACTAGGCAGATACATTGAAAGAATCTCAAAAAGCGGGGCTAAACAGGCTGTAAGAAACCTAAAAGTAGATTTTTATAATAGATTCGCTAGCTCATTCTCAGGAGTAATACTGATCATGTTAGCCATCTCATTTGCCTTCACCACCAAGAAAAGATCATCTAGTATTATATCTTTTGGAGTTTTTGTCTCTTTAAGCTTTGTGTATTATTTATGTTCTGTCTTAGGGATTGCTTTTGGTAAGGAAGGAATGCTCATTCCTTTTCTTGCAGTCTGGCTTACGCCAATGATATTTTTGGGATTATCTATCTATTTTATCCAGGTGCTACCTTAAATAAATACTCGCGGTACCCTCTCACCCACAGAACAGGTTATTTCATAGGCAATCGTATTTATAAGCTCAGCTAGCTGTAAAGCAAGTATCTGTTCTTTTCTCTGTGAACCTATCAAAACTACCTCATCGCCGCAGTTTACTTTTCCTATATGGGTTATATCAACCATAGTATAATCCATACAGATTTTGCCAATGATTTTACACCGTTTTCCTCTAATCAATACATAGGCCTTATCTGAAAAAGCCCTAAAATAACCATCACCGTAGCCAATGGGAAGAATGGCAACCTTTGTCTTTGCCCTGGCTACAAAACTATGCCCATAGCTTACACCATGGCCTATAGGCAGCTGTTTTATAAAACCTACCTTTGTAACAAGACTCATAACCGGTTTTAATCCTAGATTTACACCTTTTTTTGGATATATACCATAAAGCATCAATCCAGGACGAACCAAATTAAAATGACTCGTCTTATAATCAATAATACCCATACTGTTTGCAGAATGAACTATTGGTATATTTATTCCACAATCGGAAAGTTTCTCAATTAACTTTTTAAAAGCCTTGATCTGCTGTCTGGTAAAAGAAATATCTGTTTCCGCCTTGGGAAAATGCGTAAATATCCCCTCGATTTTTAAATTCTTAAAACGCTTAATCTTTTTAATAAAATTAAAGGAATCTTTATATAAAACACCTAATCTTCCCATGCCTGTATCTACTTTAATATGAACTACTGCCTTGGTTTTTCTTTTCCTAGCCTGTGTATCTAATGCCTTGGCTAAATCATAAGAAAAAACTGTTTGCCTTAGTTTATAATCTAAAACCACACCGGAATTTTTATTAAAAATCACACCCAACACAAGGATAGAACGCTTGATTCCTGCTTCTCTTAAAACTATCGCCTCCTCAAGACTGGAAACACCTAAAAAATCTACACCTAAACGATCTAAAACCTTTGCTACCTTAATCAAACCATGACCATAGGCATTTGCTTTCACTGTAGGCATTAACATAACAGACCTACCAACTAACCGCCTGACTATTCTTAGATTATTTTTAAGATTAGTAAGGTTTACTTTTGCAATTGTTGGCCTATAATGAATTATTTTCTTATTTGGCATTCTTTGTCGTACAGATATAAAGGCAAAACTTTACTTTTAAAATAACTCAATCCTTTTCGCTGAATAATTCTTTTTCCTAAATCGATTATTGCCTCAGGTTTTATTTTCCAGTAGTTTTCATTTAACAATTTAAAACCTCTAAACATATCTTTACAGCTATCTATTCCAGTTCCTAACACACAGCTATTGTCTGGAATCATTTTAACAAAATCATCTGGCCTAATCAATAAATAGCTTGATTTCTTGACAACCCTTCCACTTTCTATTTTATAGATACAACCGTATACAAGAGCCCTTCTTGCATCCTGGACAACACAGATATTATCAAAATCCATATTCCTGGCATTCCAAGCGATAAAATCAAGGCTGGATATTCCGATTACCGGCTTATTAAATACAAAATTAACCCCGAAAACAGTAGCAAAACCCACTCTTAATCCAGTAAATGAACCTGGTCCTCTGCCGATAATAAAACCGTCTAGATCTTTCAACTTAATACTATTGGACTTTAAAAGTTTATCCATCTTAGATAAAAAAGAAGAATCAGGATAATGGTTAAACTGCCTCTTAAATTTTATGGCTTTTATTTTATCACCTTTAGATAAAACAATATGTGTACATTCTGCAGAGGTATCGATACCTAATAAGTTCATGTTTTATTTATTTTACCTAACATCCTTTTAATCCGGATATTAGTAGTATTTATATCTAACAAACGCTTATTGCTGGATAAAATCTTAAATCTTATCTCAACGTATCCTTTAGGTAAAAACCCTTTAATTATACTCGGCCACTCTATGATAATTAAGCCTCCGGAAGAAAAAACTTCATCATATCCAATACCGTATAAATCATTTTTTGAGTTTATGCGATAAAGATCCAAATGGTAAATATCAACTTTCTTTGTCTTATAACGTTGCATTAAAACAAACGAAGAGCTCGTTACCTTATCCTGATTGAAACCGAAACCACTAGCTATACCTTTTGCAAATACTGTTTTACCGCAACCCAAAGGACCGACTAAAGCAAGAGAATCTCCTTTTACTAAATATTTCGTGAGCCTTTTAGCAATCTGGATAGTCTCGCTGCTACTATTAGAAATTATTCTCATTGTCTAAAAATGCTTAAAAGATAGATCTTGATTCAAAATCCTTATATCAAAATTATGATCAACCACACTTACACCATAGCTTGCATCAACCACGCGGCCAATACAGCTAAATCTATATTTATTCTGCCGGATAAGTTTATGAGCGTCAGAACTAGATACACAAAAAAGCAATTCAAAATCCTCCCCTTTAAATAAAGCATGATCAACTGAAGATTTTTTATATAAAGGAATATTTTCCTTTGATAAAATCGCTCCTTTATTGCTTTGCTTGCAAATTCGTGAAAGATCTCTATAAAGCCCGTCGGATACATCGATCATCGCATGAATATTATAATTTCTTGTAAGATAATCTGCCTCAGACATCCTACTATGCACTGAAAACCCACGGTTATAAAAAGCCTTCCCCAGAGAACCACTGACAAATATATAATCACCTTTTCTTGCGCCGCTTCTTAATATCGGTCTTTTAAAAATCCGCCCAATAATAGAGACATCAAGAACGATTTTCTTAGCACGCACTGTATCCCCAGTAACTAAATCAACCTTAAATCTTTTAGCTGTCTTGGTTAACCCAGCATAAAGTCTTTTTATATAGGTAAAATCCATATCTGAAGGAACACCCAAAGATGCACTAGCGAATAAAGCATTTGAACCCATAGCAGATAAATCGCTTATGCAGGCGCTTATTGCCTTTGCTCCTACTAAGAAGCTATCATCATTCCTTAGAAAATGTGTACCTTCAGTAAACATGTCGCAGCTATAAGATAAAAGAACATTTTTATCTATTCTAACTACAGCAGCATCATCTCCTATACCGACTAAAACCTTCTTAGAACAGCGATTATTTTTTTTGAAGAATTCTATAATTTTATCTTCGCCCAAATGAGTCAGCTTCATGAATTTTTTGTTTTAAATTTTTAAATGGATTTTTAATTATACCGACTTCAGTAATAATTGCGGTTATTAACTTGTGCGGCGTTACATCAAACGCAGGGTTATAAACCTTTATATTATTTGGAGCAATAGGCTTCTTAAAAAAGTTTTTTGTTACTTCACTATTAGCGCGTTGCTCGATAATGATATCTTTTCCACTTTTAATACTAAAATCGAAAGTAGAACTGGGCGCAGCAATATAAAAAGGGACTTTATGATAACTGGCTAAAACCGCCAAATTATAAGTTCCGATTTTATTTGCTGTATCTGCATTAGCAGCAATTCTATCAGCGCCGACAATAACCATATTGATTTCTCCCTGCTGCATAAGACTAGCTGCCATATTATCGCATATCAAAGTTACGTCTATCTTATTCATATTCAATTCCCATGCGGTAAGTCTTGCACCTTGTAAAACAGGCCTTGTCTCGCAGGCATAAACTTTAAACTTTTTTCTTTTTGTCTTGGCGCTATAGATAGCAGCTAAAGATGTACCGTAATCAACCGTAGCCAGTATGCCGGCATTACATATAGTAAGAATGGAATAATTATTCTTTATAAGTTTTTCACCGTATTGACCAATTGCTCGGCAGACCTTACGATCCTGCTCAACAATCAAAAGGGCTTTTTTAAGAATTTCCTGTTTAATCTTTTGTATGGAAAACTGCCTATACTGCTTGGCTACATCAAGAATACCCTCTATTGCCCAAAAAAGATTTCTTGCAGTAGGACGGCTGCCTGCGATAAGCTTAGCGGTCTGTTTAAGTCTAAAGGAGAATACATTGTGATTGCTAGTTTTTATATCCTTTACCCCCAAATATATCCCTAAACCAGCAGCAGCTCCCAAAGCAGGAGCTCCCCTAATCTTCATTGTCTTAATCGCGCGCACCAAGCTTGAAACATTTGCTATATAAACATAACTTAATCTTCCCGGCAGCTTTGTCTGGTCTATAATCCGGATAACGCCTTTATGCCACTTGATTGTCTGAATCTTCATAATTAATTCCCATCCTTAACATCCACAGAAAATAACCTGCAGGCATTTGTAAATGTGATTTTACAAACCTGTTCATAATCAATATTTTTTAACTCACTGATCAGCCTAGCAAGAAAACTAACATTACTGGGTTCGTTACGTTTTCCCCTTTTCCCTTCAGGGGATAAAAAAGGGCTGTCTGTTTCCAGCAGAATCTTCTCCATGGGACATAGCTTTACCATATTTCTTAAATTATCTGCTTTTTTATAAGTAACATTACAGGTAAAAGAAATATTTAACCCGAGTTTAAGGCAATCATTTAAGAAAGCTTCATCCCCTGAAAAACAATGCACAACACCTCTTAATAATCCGCCTTGAGCGTGCTCCCTTAAAATACCCAAGGTATCCTCCTGCGCCTGACGTGTATGGATAACTACAGGAAGATCTTTCTTTCTTGAAAGAGATAATAATTTCTTAAATAGACTTTTTTGCATATCTCTTGGAGAAAGATTACGAAAATAATCAAGACCAATCTCACCTATACCTACAACTTTATCTTTTAAGGTAAGATCTTCAATCTGGGATAATGTTTGTGCTGTACAATCTTTGGCATCATGCGGATGTATTCCTATACAGGCATAGATAAAATCATATTTTTGTGCCAAATCTACAGCAGCTCTACTGTGATCAAGATCAGAACCAATGTTAACGATAAGCTTTACCTGTGAATCTCTAGCTTTTTTTATAACTTCAGCTCTATCCTTATCATAATCCGGGAAATCAAGATGGCAATGAGTATCACTTAGCATAGAAATATTTTATTCTCTGATATCTATACGGGGAAATAAAGGATTTTGTTTTTTAACCACTTCAGCGCCAATCTGCTCTTGCATCTGTTTAGAGGCTTCAGGCATAAACGGCGAAATAGCTTCAATAATATGCTCCAAACAATACTTCATAATCATAATGAAATTCTCTAGCTCTTCTTCTTTATTCTCCTTTAACAGATTCCAAGGCTTGGTGTTTTCAACATGCTTATTGGCGATATTAATCAACTCCCAAATCGACTCAAGGGCAAGACTAAAATTGTACTCATTTGACTCAATAATTATCTTATTAAGCGCTTCTTTTAAACCTTCTGCCTTTTCTTTGATAAAGGCAGTGTCTTTATCAAAAACTATCATTTTCTCCGGCATCTTACCTGAACAATACTTCTCAACCATAGTAACACTTCTATGCAATAGATTGCCTAAATCATTGGCCAAATCGGAATTTATCCTTTTAATCAAAGAATCTATAGAAAAATTACCATCTAAACCAAACGGCACATCACGTAACAGAAAATAACGGTAGCTATCTACGCCAAACTTGTCGACCATGTCTATCGGGGAAACCACATTACCTTTAGACTTCGACATCTTTTCTTTATTGATCATCCACCATCCGTGTGCAAAAATAGTCTTTGGCATATCAAGATTAAGCGCTTTAAGCATAATAGGCCAATACACGCAATGGTGTCTGAGTATGTCTTTACCAATAAGCTGCAGATCAGCCGGCCACCACTTAGAATGGTATCTACCTTTATCATCAAATGTACCCACTGCGCTTATATAATTTATCAAAGCATCAAACCAGACATAGGTAACATGATCCTTGCTAAAAGGAAGCTCAATTCCCCAGTTAATTCTATCCTTAGGCCTTGAGATACATAAATCCGATAACTTATTAAGCTTGAGAAAGCTTAAGATTTCATTTCTTCTAATTTCCGGGCGGATAAAAAAAGGATTACTCTCAATATACTGAATAAGCCATTCCTGATAGTCGGACATACGAAAAAAATAATTATTTTCACTTATATGTTCCAGTTTTCTTTTACAATCAGGACAAATATTATCCTCAACCTGAGAATTACTCCAAAATGTTTCACAGGGTGTACAATACCATCCCTGATAATTCTTTTTGTAGATATCGTTTTTGTTATAAAGAATCTTTAACACATGTTTAACCGCTGTAATATGCCTGGGCTCAGTAGTTCTAATAAAATCATTATGTGAAATATCCAAAATCTTCCAAAGCTCTTTAAAGGTAAATACTACTTTATCTGTGAATTCCTCAGGCGTTAGACCAGCCTCTCTAGCAGAGCGTTCTATCTTCTGACCATGCTCATCAGTTCCTGTTAAAAACCAGACATTTTGCTCTCCAATACGATTACGCATAAAACGAGCAATAGAATCAGCAGCGATATTAGTATAAGAATGCCCTATATGCGCTGAGGCATTAACATAATAAAGCGGCGTTGTGATATAAAACTTATTGTTCATAGTATCTAAACCTTAACTTCCATATGTACGCCAGACTCAAGTTCTACCATTACGCTTTGTTTTAAAGGACTGACTGCAATAACCTTGCCTTTTCCGTTTGCCGTATTTATCTTTTCTCCCTCTCGCGGCATTTTCTTTAATAATTCTTTATAACATTTATGCTCATAGCTTAAACAACACATCAACCTACCGCATATACCGGAAATCTTTGGCGGATTTAATGGTAAACCTTGCTCCTTAGCCATCTTTATTGTTACCGGGTCAAAATCCTTTAAAAATGTAGTACAGCACAATTTCCTTCCACAAACACCAATTCCGCCAAATAGTTTTGCTTCGTCGCGCACGCCGATCTGACGCAATTCAATCCTGGTTTTAAATATCTTAGCCAGATCCTTTAAAAGATTCCTGAAATCTACTCTTCCGTCAGCAGTAAAATAAAAAATAATTTTACTTCTATCAAATGTATACTCGGCATCTACAAGCTTCATATCCAACTTATGTTTTACAATATGCTTCTCGCATACGGAAAACGCATTCTTTGCTTTGGATTTATTATCCTCAATCATTTTTAAGTCATTTTCTGTAGCGATTCTTGAGATCTTTCTGGGAAGCTCGGAAGACTCCACCTCGGATGCGGGTAAAGCATCGGTAATAACCTGGGCACACTCAGCACTCTTATCCGTATCTACAATAACCCAATCTGATATCTTAACCGTAAAATCTTCTGGTAAATAACAATAAACCAAACGACCTGCATCTCTTAATCTCGCCTGAATAAGTTTTTCCATTTTTACATCCTTGTTAATTTAGAACTAAGATAGTTCAAAAAAAGTTTTATGTTTAAATTACTATCAATATTATTAACCGTCTTTAAAAGCTCGTCTGTGGCCTTATCGATATCAATAAGAGTAATCCCTTCCGTTGATTGTCTTAATTTATCTTCTATATCTGAATTTACAAGTGCAATATTACTTTGTGCACTTTTTAATATCCGCATATCCCTAAGATATGTCAGGATAATAGAAAAAACCAGATTTATATCTCCTTTTGCGCTTATCTGAGACAAAAAATCACTATCAAGAATTCTGCGTTTACTTTCCAAAAAAGAATTTATTATCTTATCCCGCAATTCAAAAAAATTATTATTCTCTAATTCCATTGCCAGAGACAACCTACCTGATGTAAAACTGGCCAGGCAATCGCATCTTTTCTTTTCAAGCCCCAAGTTGTCTTTTAACCAAACAGCAACCTCATCTTTAGCGCTACAGCTGAAATTAATCTTATGGCAACGCGATAATATCGTAGGAAGAACCAAAGAAGCTGAACTAACAGTAAGAATAATTACCGTGTTTTTTGCCGGCTCTTCTAAAGTCTTTAAAAAACAATTGCTGGCCTCGTTTGTCAATCGTTCAATATCAGGCACCACTACTACTTTAGTTTTTGCCATATAAGGCCGTAATATTATTTTCTCCTGGATCTGTCTTATATCATTTATCTTTATCGTATTATCTTCACTGTTAAAAACCATCATGTCCGGATGCTGACTTTTATCAATCAAGAGGCAATGCTGACAACTACAATCCTGGCCAAAACTACCTTTAAGGCAATTAAGCGCCTTAGCAAAATCCTTGGCAATTCTTAATTTATCAACTCCCAAAGGACCAATAAATAAATAAGTATGTGCAACCCTATTACTACTAATCGCTGCTTTAAGATAACCAACAACTTTACGTTGATCGTAGTTACTTTTTACCTGCATAAGATTTTCTTTTAAGTAAAGCACTTATATAATGTTGTATTGACTCTTGAGTCTTAGAAACACTTTTTTCTACCTTCACTAACTTTATCCTGTTGGAGGATTGTTTTGCCAATTTTAAATAACCATTTCTTACGCGTAAATGATAAGCAAGGTTTCTTTTTTCAATACGGTCTTTAGAGTTTTTTACTCTGTGACAATTCTTCAAACCCTGTTTTAAAGGTAAATCCAATAAAAAAGTTAAATCAGGCTTTAGGCCCAAACTTACCAAACTGCCGATTTTTTTTATCAAAATAATATCTATCCCCAGACCATAACCTTGATAAGCAATCGTAGAATCAAGAAACCTATCACAAATGACAACCTTACCTTTTTTTAATGCTGCAAGAATCAGCTCCTCGACAATCTGCGCACGCGCTGCCATATAAAGAAGCATTTCCGTAACTTTAGACATTTTTTTATTCTCACAATCCAACAAAATATCTCTAATTTTCTCGCTTATCTTGGTACTTCCAGGCTCTCTTACAATAATACAATCGAGGCCACTACTCTTTAAAAAAGAACAAAGCATTTTCGACTGAGTACTCTTACCTGAGCCTTCTGAACCTTCAAATGTTATAAAGATACCTTTTAAATCTTTTTTCGCCATGTTGAGCCTTCTCTTGTATCTTCTATGACTATACCCTTTTTATCCAATGCCTCTCTTATCCTGTCTGCTTCTGTAAACTTTTTCTGCTTTTTAAAATCCAACCTTAAATTGATTTGTCTATCGATTTCCTCTTTTGTAATATCTAATGTTTCAATTTCTAAAAACTTTAAACCAAATATCTCAGTCATTTCATTCATCACATCAAGAGCGTAATGCAGTATAAAAGGTTTAAATTCATCATCACTATCTAGTAACTTATTACAATTATGGACCATATCGAATAATACCGATAATGCTCTTGGCATACTAAAATCATTATCCATATATTCGATAAACTTATCTTTAAATAGCATCATATTGCCTGTACCCTGTTTAACCACCTTGGCTAAATCAACTGTACCAAAATGCTTAATAAGCTTATCCCTTAGAATAACAATACTTTTATAAGACTCTTTCACTTCTTCTATTTTTTTATCACTATAATCAATAGACTGAGAGTAATGCGCGGATAAAAAGAAAAGTTTTAATAAATCCATATTCTTATATCTAGCCAGAAAATCCTTTATGGTTATAAAATTACCCGAAGACTTGGACATCTTCTGAGCGTTTATAGTCAGTAGGCCGTGATGTATCCAGCATTTTGCAAAGGGCTTTTCTGTTTTAGCCTCAGCCTGAGCGATTTCATTCTCATGATGCGGAAAAATTAAATCCCTTCCTCCAGCATGTATATCTAAGGTATCAGTTTTTAGATACTTTTGGCTCATTACCGAACACTCTATATGCCAGCCAGGCCTGCCGTCACCCCAAGGACTTGGCCAAAAAGGCTCATTTTCTTTTGCCTTTTTCCATAAAGCAAAATCAAGCGGGTCTTTTTTGGTCTCGTCATGGGATTTTCTTACACCCGTAAGCATCTGTTCTATGCTTTGATGAGAAAGTTTACCGTAATCAGTGAACTTGCGCACACTAAAGTAAACCCCTGTATCTGTCTCGTAAGCAAAGTCTTTTTCAATCAAGGCTTCAATATATTTAATAATATCTTGTATATTTTCCGTTGCTCTGGGTTCATCTGCACCATCAAGAATCCCTTTTTCTATTCCCAAAGAGGTTAAGTCTTCGTTATATCTAGCGATATACTTTTCAATCAGCTCTTTCCAATCAATTCCTAACTCATTAGCTCTATTAATAATCTTATCGTCGATATCAGTAATATTGCGTACAAAATTAACCTTAAAACCCCTATATTTTAAGTAGCGCCTAATAACATCAAAGATGTAAAGGCTTCTAGCATGACCAATATGACAATCGTCATAAACCGTAACCCCGCAGGTATACATATTTACTGTATGCTGTTTATCGCTATCTAAAATAAACTCACCTTTACCTAATGAATTTTTTACTTTTACAATGACCATTAATTTTTTTTCTTTAAATCGTTGATATTTTTTTCCAGCTCTTCAATTTTTTCCATTATCGGATCAATGATATGACGGTGATCAAGGGAAATATCAAGCTTTTTACCGTCTTGCTTGGTGATTCTACCAGGAATACCCACAACAGTAGAATTAACCGGCACATCTTTAATAACTACTGCATTTGCTCCAATATAGGAATTTTCGCCTATCATAATATCACCTAAAACTTTAGCGCCTGCACCAATAACTACATTTTTACCAATTGTAGGATGGCGCTTACCTTTTCTTACACCTGTTCCACCCAAGGTTACCCCCTGATAAATCAAAACATTGTCTTCGATAACCGTAGTTTCACCTATCACAATACCCATACCATGATCGATAAAAATCCCTTTGCCGATTTTCGCCTGGGGGTGAATCTCAATACCGGTTAAAAATCTACTAAACTGCGATATCAGCCTGGCGATAAATAGAAGTTTTAATTTCCAAAAGATCTGCGCAATACGATGCAAAATAATTGCATGCAGCCCATGATAAAGAAGAACAACCTCTATTATATTGCGTGATGCCGGATCTTTTTCCAGCGCAACTTTTACCTCGTCTTTAAAAATAACACTTGTTGTAAGCGCAACCAATGCAAGAACAGATAGAAAAAGAATTAAAAAATTGAATATAAACATAATTATTTCCTTTCCACTAAAACTACAGAAAAAGCAGCAATGGCACGTTTACTGCCTATCGCCCCAAAACCTTCCTGCGTCTTGGCTTTAAGATTAATTTTACTTTTATTTATCTTTAGAATTCTTGCCATATTTGCAATAATCTTTTGTTTGTATTTAGACAGCTTTGGTTTCTCAAGCAATAAAACACTATCGATATTGCAGATTGAAAAACCTTTTTTTCGCATTATAGAATCGGCTTTTTTTAAAATTAATTCGCTCTTTAAATCCTTATTTTCTTTTTTTGTATCGGGGAATAGCTCTCCGATATCGCCAGAGCCGACCGCACCTAAAATAGCATCGGAAACTGCATGCAACAATACATCTCCGTCAGAATGCGCCTTCATGCCAAAACTGGAATCTATTTTTACGCCTCCGAGAATAAATTTTTTTCCCTTTATCAAGCGATGAAGATCATAACCATAACCAACTTTATATCTCATTTTTTATAATTTCTATTCCTTATCAAACTTTCAGCAAAAAGAATATCCTCTGGTGTTGTTATCTTAATATTTGAATAACTTCCCTTAAATAACGCTACTTTTCTACCTAATCTTTCTACAAGCAAAGAATCATCAGTAGGCGAGAACCTACCTTTTCTTTTTAAAACCATCTTAATTAAATCTACCTTGAATGCTTGCGGAGTCTGTATCTGCCAAAGCCTTGTTCTATCTAAAGTATTCTTGATGAAATTACCATTTTTATTGCTTTCTTTAATAGTTGAAATAACAGGTACGCCAACAACACAAGCACCACTGACAGCGGTTTTCTTAATACATTCTGTAATTGTTTTTTTATCTACAAACGGCCTTGCGACATCATGAATTACTACTATATTGGTATCTTTATCTAAACGCTTAACACCATTATTGACCGAATCAACCCTTTTTTTACCACCGGCGCATAACAGTTTTATCTTTTTTATCTTGTATTTTCTAATCAATGAATCGATTATCGGTAAATCATCGTTTTTACATACAATAATTATATTTGTAATCAGAGGATGTATAGAAAAAGTCTTTAATGTGCGGATTGCTATCGGAATATTTAAAACCTTGACTAAGGCCTTAGAAACTTTCCTTTTTAATCTTCTACCAGAACCGGCAGCTACAACAATAGCTTCTACTTTCATTATTGACTACTTATGGCTTCGTCTTGAAGAATGGTTTAATTCAATGCGCGCAAATATCATCCGTCCGGCCTGCGTCTGTAACGATGATGTAACAGCAACCTTTAAGGTTTCATTTATATGTCTTCTGCCGTTTTCTACAACTACCATTGTCCCATCATCCAAATAACCAATAGCCTGATTAGACTCTTTTCCTTCCTTGATAAGCTTGATTTCCAAAAATTCACCCGGGAATACAACAGGTTTCAAAGCAAGGCTTAACTCATTGATATTTAAAACCTTCACTCCCTGGATATCAGCAACGCGGTTTAGATTAAAATCAAGCGTAAGTATCTTTGCTGATAGCATCTTTGCCAGTCTTACCAGTTTTGCATCCACTTCTTTTATATCTGCGAAATCTTCTTCGCTTATACTAACGCTAACTTTACTGTCCTTCTGCAACATATTTAGAATATCGAGTCCTCTTCTTCCCCTTTGCCGCTTGAGCGAATCGGTAGAATCGGCTATCTGCTGAAGTTCTCTTAAAACAAAACGCGGAACAATTAACTTGGCATCAATAAAATTTGTCTTGCAGATATCGGTTATTCTTCCATCAATAATAACGCTTGTATCAAGTAAAACTAAATCTTCCGGAGCGTTTTCTCTTTTAAACCTGACATAAGGAATTATCAGGTTAAACTCTTCCCTCCCGCGCAAGCCAAGAAGTAAACCTAAATAACAAAATACTATAGTTAAAGTGCCTCTTACAATATTTAAAGTTTCCAATTGAAGTTTAGCAAGACTAAAGGCATCACCAACCAATTTTGCCATAATCAAGCCTAGAATTAATCCAAATACCGAACTAGAAAGTCCTCTTACAGAAACCCTGCGCATACCAACCTCAAAAACAACAATCAAAATACCAACTATGCCTCCAGAGATTGCACCAAATAGACTATGCTGATTACCTACAGAATAAAAACCTATTAATACGCTACCTAAAATAAAAAGAAGCCTAATGAATATAACGCCCATTTATTTACCATCCTTCCATATAATTTTTAGAATATCATTCAAAAAACTAATACCTTTTAATTCTATATTCTTACTCGACATCTTATTTTTCAGATTATTCTCTGACAAAACGCAGGTTTTAAAACCTAGTTTTCCAACCTCGTTTATTCTCAAGCCTGCCTGTGTAATTATTCTTACTTCTGAGGCTAACCCAAGCTCTCCCAACAACACAATATCGTCTTTTATGACCTTATCGTAATAGCTGGAAATAATACTAGCTGCAACTGCCAAATCAATTGCCGGATCAACAACCCTAATCCCGCCTGTAATATTTAAAAACACATCCTTATCGTGAAGCTTTAAACCCATACGCTTCTCTAAAATCGCTATAAGTATAGAGAATCTGTTATAATCTATTCCTTGGCATTTCCTACCTGCAAAACCAACATTACTTTTAGATACCAAAGATTGAACCTCAATCATTAAAGGACGCGTCCCTTCTATAATACAACTTATCGCACTACCGGAAACTCCTTTAGGCCGCTCAGATAAAAAAATCTTAGATGGATTATTTACTTCTTTAAGACCAACTGAAGTCATTTCAAATACGCCGATTTCATTGGTTGAGCCAAAACGATTCTTTACAGAACGAACAATCCTATACAAAGAGTACCTTTCTCCTTCAAAATAAAGCACTGTATCAACCATATGTTCTAAGACGCGTGGTCCGGCCAGCATACCTTCTTTAGTTACATGTCCAATTATCACCAGAGAAGTATCTTCGCTCTTTGCAAATTGAGTTAATACCTGAGCGCTTTCTCTGACTTGAGTTATGCTTCCTGCACTTGAACTAAAATCAGAATTAAATAAAACCTGTATTGAATCTATAACAACTAAATCCGGTTTAAGGCGTTTTATAAGCTCAATAATCACCAATACGTCCGTCTGATTGACAATAAATAAATTCGTATTTGACTTTACTGAAAGTCTATCAGCACGGAGTTTGGTTTGTGCAATACTCTCCTCGCCACTTATATAAAGAACCTTTTTACCTAAAGAAGCTAAATTATTAGAAATCTGCAGGCTAATTGTAGATTTACCAATACCTGGGTCGCCCCCAATCAAAATAACCGAGCCTTGAACAATGCCACCACCTAAAACTCTATCCAACTCCTCAATCCCCAACTTTATACGCTGCTTTGAAGCAATATCCACTTCACTTAACAAAACAGGGTCTGCTACCTTAAAATTAGTTGCCCTACCTTTGGGAATCTTAATAGGCGTGTAGTCCTCTTCAACAAAACTATTCCAATTGCTGCAATCAGGACATCTTCCTAACCATTTAGGAGACTGATAACCGCAATTTTGACATGTAAAAACCAACTTTGTTTTCATTTAGTAACTTTTTTTTCTCTTGTCTTATAAAAAAGCTTCCAGGGATTGTTTTTGATATCTAAAACCAATTCATCAAGATTTTCATATAACGACTCATTAACTAATAGTTTTCCAATTGTACCTTCCCCGCTTTCAATGCTTGAAGTAATCTCATCAATGGTTAAGACAACATTCTTTAAATCCTTAGCCATATCCTGAACCATCACACCCATATCATGCATAGGTACGGGATCTTCGCCACGTATAGCCTGACCAGGACCTAACACCTCTGCGTAATTAATACCGGGAATAATCTCTACGTACTTTTCACCTAAAAGACCTAAGGTATTAATAAAGACCTTGGAGTCTTTTGGGATTGAAACATCCTTTCTTACCCAGGCATCCAGTTCTACAAGAGTTAAATCAGAATTCTTATCCATAGGTAGAATATGGACATTTTTTATTTCCCCCACATTGACTCCTGCGACTCTTAACGGAGAATTATTCTTTACTCCATTGGCATAATTAAAAATGATCTTTACGTTATATTTTGGCTGAACAATCTGAAAATCAGTTATAAAAAACACCATAAAAACCATTATCACCAAGCCAATTAAAACAAAGACACCTACTTTAAATTCAAGAGTGATTTTAGGGTTCATCTTTTTCTCCTTTTTATGGATAATCAGTATCGGTACTTTCCGTAATCGGGCCTTCAGCAGCACCAGTTATGAATTGTTTTACAACCGGATGATCGGTATTCTGAATCTCAGTAGGTGTGCCTTCGGCAATAATTTTTCCTTGATAAAGCATGGCTATACTATCAGCTACATAATAAGCGCTGGTCATATCGTGAGTAACTACGATTGAAGTAACCTGCAGTTTATCATGAAGATTTTTTATAAGTTCGTTTATTGCTGCTGCTGTAATCGGGTCCACCCCAGTTGTCGGCTCGTCATAAAGAATAATTTCAGGCCGGGAACATATTGCCCGAGCCAGAGATACTCTTTTTTTCATACCACCGCTTAGCTCTGAAGGCATTAAAGCACCAATCCCATAAAGCTCAACCAAAGATAAAGAATCTTCCACCTTTTTAATAATTTCATCTCTAGACATTTTGGTATGTTCAAAATAGCTGAAACCTACGTTTTCTGCAACATTTAAAGAGTCAAACAAAGCTCCGCCCTGAAAAACCATACCGATTTTTTTACGTACCTGGTTAAGTTCTTTTGCACCCAACCGGGCAACATTAGTACCGCCAACCAAAACTTCTCCATTGTTAGGCTTTAAAATACCAACAATGTGCTTTAAAAGCACTGATTTTCCGCAACCAGAACGACCAATAATAACCTTGGTTTCGCCTTTTTTTATCTTTAGACTTGCACCATTTAAAACCCTATGAGCACCAAAAGACTTTTCGATATTAATTAACTCTATCATCATATAATAAAATAAAATAACGCAGCGAAGAAACAATCCGCTGCAATGATTAAAATGAACGTCTTAACAACCGAACTAGTTGTTGCCTTGCCAACTCCTTCTGCTCCTCCTTCAACGCGAAAACCCTCAAAACTAGCAACAATAGCAATAATCATACCAAAAACCGAAGTCTTAACAAGACCAATAAACATATCCTTCAGCATTAAAGCATCAAAAGTCATAGAAAAATAAAGATTTGATGGAATCCCAAGACGGTTTACGCAGATAAAGTAACCTCCCATAATCCCTACGATATCAGAATAAAGCGTAAGAACCGGAAGCA
>Ga0075116_10000217_pt1 | contig 27622 bp, 28 predicted proteins | sample AntAceMetag02UKC_FD_69786 | JGI IMG/M metagenome (GOLD analysis project Ga0075116, IMG submission 69786) | Saline lake microbial communities from Ace Lake, Antarctica- Antarctic Ace Lake Metagenome 02UKC | ecosystem: Environmental > Aquatic > Non-marine Saline and Alkaline > Saline | place...
TTCGTTTTTCTGGTTAATAACAAAGCTCAGGCCCAGTCCATTGGTCTCGCAGTAGTCGTCCAGATCCTGCAGGCCCGTCAGGTCCAGCTCGCTCGAGTCCTGTTCGATTTCGTTCACGCATAAATCGTATACAATTTGCGCGGGCTGCGCGTCCATAATCACGTGCTGAACCGCCCGGTGATAATTGCTGCGCTCGTATCCGATTACCAGCGTGCCGTCCGGACCAGCCTTTACCTTTGCTTCGCCCAGCGTCCCGCTATAACTGTCGTCCGCCCACCAGGTACTGATATCGGTCTCGCGTCTAAATTCCAGGGTATGCCCGTGGTCCTTGTTGTATCCGTATATCCGGATAAACGAACCGCTGCCCGCTGACCGGATCATCACCAGCTCATCGCTGCCCGGTAATGCCACGACCGATCGGGCGTCCACGGATGTCGTGAAAGCCAGCTGTTCTATTTCGGCAAAGGTATCGATGTTCAGGCTATAAAGTTTTTGCGCTATCTGCTCGCTCACGAATGCAAAGTCGTCCGTGACGGTCAGGCCGCCTCCTGCAGTAAGGGTTCCCGATATATCGAATTCCGTGGGAGTCTCGTTTGTCGCGCCCCACGGAAAACGCAGCACCTTGCAAATCGTGTTGTAATTGCTGTACAGGACATACGTGTATGAGGAGTTGTGGCAGATCGATCCCCGGGTCAGGTTTGAAACGCTGCTCGCAATTTCGGTCTGCGTTACGCCGCGTGTATTCCGGGTGTTGCCATTGTAGTCCGTATAGGTCAGGGCAAGGATATCGCCTTTATAATTTTGGTTCAGCTGGATCTCCGTCACGAACAGGTCGCTGCCGTTCTTGTAATGCAAAAGATAGAGCGTGCGTTTGTTCCCGGTCTCGATTATGTCAAGGTCAAATATTCCTTGCGAGTACGGACTGGTCTCCAAGTCCAGGGCGTCGAGGTTGATCTGCTTTTTGAGCGTCGTCATGTCCCGATCGTAAATCTTGAGCGACGAGCTGCTCAGGCTGTCCCGGCCGACCATCACAACGTCGCCCTCGCTGGTCTTAACCGAAAATCCGTATGCTCCGGTCGTGGCATTCCCCACGCCGGCAACATAATTAAATAAATGCGCCGAGTCTCCGGCGTCGCTGTTGTACGGATATCTGTGAGCTTCGGCCTGCACCAGCGGGGCGCTTGCGCTGCCGGTGCCGAGCGGCAGGTCGTTGAATATCAGGTGCGCCAGCGTCCGGTAATTTACGGGGCTCGTTGTCTGATCGGTCATCACCGTGCTGGCAATCTGGTCCGTCGCTCCGTCGTAGAATGTTACGCTCGTCCCGCCTTCCCAGTAGAAAAATTCGTTGTTTGTCCACATGCGGGTCATTGCCACGTACGGTCCCCGGCAAAGCCCGAGCGCTCCGTCCATATAATAATTGTAATCCACGATCTGCTTTTTGCTTCCGGCTCCGCCCATTCCCTTGCCGCCGGTGTCTGCGTATACCGCGTCCTCGGTCAGTGCGCCTTTCCAAAAATAATTGCCGGCGACTTTTACCGTGCCGTAAACTATCGGAATCGGGATCCCGCTCTGCGCGGTATTAATATTGTACGCCGTGAGCGGATCCGGCTGCGGCATGTCGTATGGAAAAAGCCAGGCGCCCAATGCCCCGCCGACAACTCCCCCGATCGGTCCGCCGACTTTATAGCCGACGAGGGTCAGGGCCGTGCGGGCTATTGATTTTTGGGTATTATCGCCCATTCTCTTTTATCCTGTATACGCAAACCACTTTTGTCCATAACGATCTCAGCGGATGCCTCCGGACTCGATCCCCGCTTACGGCGTGAATAACCACGTCGCCTTCCATCAAGATTCCCATATGGCAGGGCGTGCCGTTCTGGTCCTTCATTAGAACAACGTCGTCCTCTTGCCGCTGCTCGATCGGATATCTGTCCGCCCACTTTTCAAGCTCCCGGGTGAATGTCTCGACGTCCAGCTGCTCGCTGTTCGCCAGATTCCAGTCGCGGCTCAGCTGAAACGGCGGCCGGTAGCCGGGCGGCAGCGCCCCGAACTCTTTGGCGACGGCCGTGGCGAATCGCTCGCAGTCCACGCCCTTGCCTTTGACTTCACAGGCCCACCGATAGGGCGTGCCCATCCATTCCATTGCTATCTCGCTCATGGATCTCAACCGCCGTCCTCTCGAACTGGTATGTCCGGAAACCCGAAAAAATTAGCCTCGTTACTAAATCGGGCTTTGCATGTCGCGTATTCTCTTCGGCATTGTGGGTATAGTGCGTAGGTCTCACCGGCCGACGGCACTCCCGTCAGCTGCTTTAGTATCGTAAATTGTCCGCTCTGGCTGGCCACTACCATCCGGGTTTCGTCGTCCTCGTCCCCGCTCGTTACTTCCAGATATCCAAATTGAAAATAATTATCTGCCTCGGTCCTGGCCGAGTCCTGCAGAACGGTCGCCGTGCATCCGGCGTCGAATGTGCCGGTCACCGAATGATCGGCTTTTACCAGCCCGCACCATTGGTTGTATATCCGGTATTGGCAGCTCGCCTCATAATCGTATTTGGGAACCATCCGATTATAAATATTCAGGTCTGATTTGAATTTGATTTGCACGGTCGTGAAATTGAAAGTCACGTCCGCCGCCTTGCCCTTGAAAACCGACCGCCATTTCGTTGTGTCAGTCCGATTCACCCAGTAGACCTGTATGATCGCGTTTTTTAATGAGCCGGTTCTCAGGTCTGCCGGTGTTATGTAATCCGAATGCCTGGGCAGAATCACGTCCTTGTTTAACGCCTGCAGGCTGGTCATGCGCGGGACCGGCTGGCTGCGCATTGGTATCCGCGTGTAGGTCTGTCCGCCGAATGCAAAGCTCTTTTCCCACTCGTTGAAATAATACACCGTGCCGTCCGCGAGCGTGATTTTGATCAGCTCGATCAGCTTTAGCGGGGTCTCGGTCGGGTCGATGTCGGTCATACGTCTATCAGTTCCTCTTCCAGCTGCACGCCGTCGACATTGAAAATATTATAATCGTCCTCCGTGAACGGCAGGGTGTCCTCTGAAAAAAATACGCGGCGGTAAAATTCGCAGGTAACGGTCACCGCCCCGGCCGGTTCTTTTCCGGCCTTAAAGATAACGCGCCCGTCATCGACGTACGTGATGTCGTAATCCACGCCCTCGGTCTGAGTCACTCCAGCGTCCTTGACGGTCAGCGTCCCGCTCTTGATGTTCCAGCGGCTGAAGTCGTTCTCCGTAATCTGGAACGTGGTTTCGCTTCCGTCGCCCGTGCCTATGTTCTCGTCCGTCAGTTCAAAGAAACGAGGATCCTTAAACAGAAAGGTGTCGACGCTTCCGTATCGGGCATCAAAAAAATCCATCAGGCTCGTGAAATCCGTGAGCGTCAGAACGTTGAAATTCATTCGATAAAACTTCTTGTCGTGGTCGCTATTCTGGAAAACTTTGCGCGTCCCGGCCTCGCTCCGGACTATGGTATTCCGGAACGCCGGGATCCGCTCAAGCGGGTATGCCCATGTCGCGCTCACCTCGTCATTAAAAACCAGATTGCTCATCCTCTATATCCCCTTACGCCATCGCGCCGGATGCCGCCCATTGCCCCGACTATCGCGTCCTGATTTCTTTGCAGAAAATCATAAAAACTCGTGGGGTCCATTGCGCTGATATAATTGTTTGTCGTCGGCCCCGCTGCTTTGCCGCCGCCGCCTTCGCGGATCATCTGGTACAGGTTCTGCTGATCCCGGCCGGTCAATACGATCTCGCCCTTGGTCAGCATCTTCGGCACCAGATCACGGCCCGCCCGGCCGCCGACCGGTCCGCCGAATGCCAGCCCTTCCATTTCTCCCGTCGCCGGATTAAACCCCATGTCGCCCGTTCCAGCTGCGGCCGCCGGGCCCGGTGCAAATGCGGCTATCAATTTCAATGATGCCTGCTGCGCGATTATCTGATTGATTGCCGAGCTAAAACTCCGGAACATATCCTCCAGGTTTGCCAGCTCGCCCTCCATCACGTCAAAGAAAACCGTTTGAACCGTATCGGCCGCGGCCTTCCATATATCCATCATCACGCCGCCCGCTTTTTTGTATTCCTCAAGCATTTCCTGAAAGCGTTCCTTGATGGTCAGCACTTTTTCGGCGTTGAAATTCCAGCTGTCGTTTAGTTCTTGCATCGCGCTATTTGTATCGCCCAGCGTCGCGTTCAATCCCTTGACGTTTGTGTCGGTATCGGTCACCGTCTTGTCCGGTGCTTTTTCGCCGGGTTTTCCGTTAAATAAATCCGCGAACGAAAAATCGGCCTCTCCGCTCAATAGCTTTTTCAGGTTGTTTATCTGATCAAACTTTGCCTGTGCTGATGCCTGCAGTTTTTCTTGATATACCAGTTGGTTCTTGAGCGCCGCGACCTCTTCCTTCCGCAGCGAGATCGATTCGGCCTGCTCTCTTGCAATAATTTTCCTCAGTTCGGCCGCTCGCTCGGTCAGTCCCATTTTGTCAAGATAGTCCAGCTCGCTTTGATATGCGGGATCCACAGAGCTACCGACTCCGCCCTCGAGCTTTGCCCGGGTCGAGCTTATGTCCTGATTGATTTTAATCAATGCCTTATGCGTCCGGCTGGCCTCGTCCTCGACCGAGTCCGCCAGTCCCAGCGCAGCCAAGCCCTGGAAGAGCTTGCCCATCAACTGGAAAAGTTTCTGAAAAGCCATCGACATCGAACTCACCATATTCATAACCGTCTGAGCGATTGCCGGTAGGTTTGCAATTATTGTTCCGGCCGTGTCCGCCCAGCGCTGCACGTTATCAATCCAGTCGTCCAGCAATTCGTTGATTTTGCCGGTGGCTATCATCTCGTTGAATTTCTTTCGGAACGAAGCCACGACGTTGCCTATGATTTCCCCTATGCGCTTTATCCGGCTCACCACATCCTCGCTGCGCAAAAAGTCCCGGATGTCCTCGCCCACTTTTTTCACTTCCTCAAAGATTCCGGCGTTTGCGATTTCGAGTTTGATAATTGTCAAACTATCAGATATCATGGACTGGATTCCCGTCCAGGTTGTGGCCAGTTTTTTGCTCATTCCGGCAATCCCGAACTGGGGGTCCGTCAACATCCGCGCCACGGCCTTCTGGAATTCCGGCAGGCTCAATTTGGTTATGTCGTCGATCCCCATCTTGGTCTGCATAATGCCCTTGAAGATCGCGCCCGGGCCTCGTGTCAGAAAGTTTCCCTGCCTCCATGCGCGTCCCATCACTGTGGCCATCATGTCCATTGATACGCCCGCTGCGGCCGCCGCGTCCGCCACGCCTACGATCGCCTCCTCCACGTCCTCGCCCAGCACACCGAAGGCCTGAAGCCGTTTGGCGGAGCCCGCTATCTCGTCAATCGTAAACGGGATTTTCTTGGCAATATCCCATAGCTGACTGAATACCCGGTCGCCCGCTTCGGCGCTGCCCTTGAGCGTCTGGATCTGAATGCGCAGCTTCTCAAAGTTATCGGCCGTCTGGACCGCGCTCTTCGCCAGGTTCACGGTCATGTCGATCATTTTCTTTGTCGCGTATACGCCCGCGCCCAGCACTGCGGCCTCAAATGCAAAAACCGCCATCTCGCCTTTTTTGAAGATTTCCTTTAGCAGGTTGCCGCTTTTTTTTGCCCGCTTATTCATTGAGTCAAATGCCGCGCGGGTCTCGTCGATTGCCCGCAGGATTATCACCATTTGTTGTTCGTCAATTTTAACGCCCATTATCGGCCTCCCTTATCCTTCGCCATCTGCTCCATGACCTCGGCCCTAATTGCTGCCACGGTATTCATGCGCGACATCAGCCATTTTGGTTGATCGAATATTCCGCCGGGGAGCGGTAAAAATCCCCGCGAGTAATGCGAATAGATTTCCAGCAGCCACCACGTTTCTTCCGTGATGATCGAAATGGGGCAGCGGTATGATCGCTCTCCCGTTTTTTTGTCCGTGAAAACCGGTGCCGGTGCGTTCTCTATACATCCGCGCTTCTCCCGTGTAGCCCTTGCCTTTTTGATCTCGTATTCGGCATCGCTGCGAGGCTGGCATTGGGCACATGTCCAGCCTTTGGCGAGAAACGATACCGCTATTTCGAGTTTTTTGCCGTCTCCGGGGGGGTTGTAGAGCGCATGATCGCATCGGCCACAATTTCAACCGCCAAGAACATATTGACCCGGTTCCAGTAGTCCGCTCCGGGCCCGGACTTCAGTTCGCCGTTTTCGTCCTGGAAGTTTCGCACTTCGATTATATGGTCCTTCAGAAAATCTCTGATTACGCACATCGCCCTTTTGCCGTCAGGCCCGAGAATGGTTGCCGCCAGTTCCTTGCTCTGCGCCCCAGTGGTATTGCCTGCCGGTTGCATCAGCTGGAAAGCGGAAAAAACCGGCATATAAACATCTATGTCCAGCGGCTTCATATCAAATTCGGTCTGTTTGTCCCCCGTGTCGGCAGCGGAGATAAAAACGTATTTTGTAAGCGACATCATTTTCACGGCCATTGTTTTTCCTTCCTAAAAATGCGGGGGGGTTTCTCTCTTTAAACCCAGTAGAACCCGCTGGTTGCAGTATGGAGTTTAGTAATTAAACTCTCGTTTTAGAGCATTCGGAACTTGAATTCGTCGTCGTCTCCGGTCAGCTCGGCTTCAATGTTGAATATGTTTATGCCGTCCCGGGTGTCCGGATTCACGGCCGTCAGCTGCGCGGCCGGCAGGCGGACTTTCACCTGGTTCCCGCTAACGCTGCCGATAGTGAATACCGTGGCAAATTCCGTGCTGGCCTTAAACAGGGTATAAAAGTTATTGGTCGCCAGCAGCACCGCCTCCGGATCCACACCGAACGTTCCTTCCCGCTTTGTGATCCGCAGGCCGTACAGTCCCTCGTCGCTATTCAGGTCCGGCACGCGGCTGATAACGTTCCCCAAATTGACGTTGATCGCCGAGGCCCGGGCTGCGTAGTCGTTGATCGTGAAAGTCATGCTTTCACAGATCGGCGGCAGCTCGTTGTTTGTGAATGTGGGCGTGGGCAGCGCCTGGTCCGACGGGTCATTGTACTTGCCCTGGAATTCAAAACTCAGTTTGGCAAATTCACCGGCCACAACCGCCAGCTGGACATTGCCGACGCCGCCGGTCAGTTTGTATTCGATGCCGTCAAAATTGCATTCCATTGTCACGCTTCGGTCATTGGTCGCGTCGCTGACCGGGCTGTATTCTGCGTAGGTCGCGGTATAGTCAACCGTCAATCCGCAGGCGAGCATAATGGCATTGAATTCAGCGGGATCCGCAGCCGACGGAACGCTGCCGTCTCCGCGTATGTCCACGTCGAATGTCACGGTATAAATGGTCTGGCCGATCCGGACTCCCGACGGGCTCTTGGTCCCCCGGTAATTATTCCGCTTCAGCGCATTGCCGCCCGGCACCACCCGCAGGTTGCTGATCAGAATGGCATCGGTCGGTCCGGGCGTGGCGTCCGTCCCGTAGCTGCTTTCGTTTGCCGCAACTAATACTGTGTTCTCTTCGTACATGGTTAGCTCCTATTCAAATTTTCAATCAATTGTTCGCTCTTGAATTTCCCAACGGATGTCAACTGCCCAGCAGTATACGTCACTCCTTAATTCGGGAACTATTTCTCCGGCCGTCGGCAACTGGCTATTTAAAGCCGTGCCGTTTACCTGCCGATTGGTTCTGTATTTAACTTGAAGCAGCTCGGCCATCGCGTCAACCTGGTTATATGATATCTCCGAATCGGCGATGCCCTGTTCCTCGTATAATCCAATAAAAAGATGAATGCTTGCCAGCCGTGTCGTGCGTATCGTGCTGTAGTTGTCTCGGTCCTGACTCATGATCGCCGCCTGAGTTATCTCGATTCCGAACGCCCGATTGCCATTGGCCGCGTCTTTGAATTTAGAGTCGAAGTCGTCCGGGTCGTCATACTGGACTTTTCGGGTGTAGACATTTACCACGCCCGCAACCGCCTCGGTCAGCGTTTTAATTTCCGCCGCTATCAGAGCCCAGGTCATGATTGGCTGTCCAGTCTGCGGTTGACCGCCCTGACCGCCTGATTCATCAGGCTCGACATCCGCTGCCTCATGTTATCTTTGTTCGATAAATAAGCGGTTGTCATAATCTTCAGGCCTTTGCGGGCCTGCTCGCCGCCCTGACTTTTTGCCTTCATCTTTCTTCCGATCAGGAATGCAATCGTCCGGACTTCTTCTTCTGTTTCCGGGGCAATGATCCGGCGCACCCACTCGTCCAGAACTCCCGGAGGCGGCTGCTTGGTCGGCCAGCTTCCCCCGTGTTCAATTACAAGCGAATATTTCTGCACGTTATAGATCTTGATCCGTCTATCGCCGACCCGCCCCTCGACCGGGCTGATTCTGAATCCGCCAGCATAATTCCCGGTTACTCCGTGCGCCAAAAACTGCGCCATGTCCGAGCTCTTTGAATGGATTTCGCTGGCACTCATTATTAGCCAAAGAATTAGCACCCGGTCCAGAACCTTGGGCATCGTCTTGTGGATGAAGCTCATCTGCTCGGTAACGTTTGAAAAATCTGCGTGCACTTGCACCATCAGGTGTCGTCCCGTGGATGCAGCGGTCGTCTGTGCCGGGAATTGAATTCCGTATCGTAATCCGCGACTGCCGTTGCCGGTGCGATGTGGTCTTTGTTGCCAAATAACCGTTCGCCATATCTGCGCTCGTATTCTTTGGCGCTGTCTGCCAGACTGCGCCCGGGCGCGGTCCGGTCCACTTGGCTTGCCCGGCGGCTGTCGTTCGATTGGTGCGCGGCCTTTGCCGAGCCCGTCCTGCATGCGTTTGCGGCCGCCAGATTCAGGACCGCCAGATCGTGATATGCCGGGACGTCCGCGATGTCCGAAGTGTATTTCGTAAAATAAGACACGAAGCGTTCGGTCTTTGACGGGGTGTTTCTTTGAAAGTAAATATTGACGATTCCCGTGGCTTCCTTGAAAACGCTCCAGTATTTTTTCATCAAGAACGATTTGGGGTTCTCGCCTGCCGGGTATTCGATATCCAGCAGGGTGCTGAATCCGTAAGTGAATGCCGAGGGTACCGCGTAGACGTCCGTGCCGTTTCCTGTGACCGATTGATTGGCCTCGATCGGTATGTCTTGGCTGTATTGGTCTACCGCGTTCTTGATCGCGTCGTTGAGCGAATCTGTGGCGTCGTCAAGCGTGATTCTCTGCTCTTGCAATAGGCGCGATACCTTGGTCCGGGCATCCGTCAGGCTGGAGCTCATGGTTTACTTCCCGGCCATAATTGCCGTGGATCCTGCACCGCCTGCAGCGTACTTTGTGCATTTCACCCGCACGGCCGCCCATGCGTTGTCCGCGAGCGAATACGCTGCCGCGTTATTGGCGTCCCGGGCGCTGCCCGCTATGGTGGTCAGCAGCTTGGGGCTTCCCATGTCGTTTTCTGTAAGAGTCGCCACGGCTTCTACCGTGAATGTGATCTCATTATCGACCGCGCTCTCGAGTTTAAACCAGAATGTAATGTCGTCAATTCCTTCGACGGGTATCCAGTCTCCGCTCTCGACTTTGGTCGGCGTGAGCGCAACCAGTCCGCTGAACGGTCTGCCTGGGGTGCTGCGTACTGTCATGGTTTGTCTCCTGCTTTGTTTAAAAAAAGGCGGACGGAAGAGGCTTGCCGCGTCCTCTCCCGCCCTATGCTCTGCTCAAAAACACCCTACCGGTGTGGGTGGGAAAAAAAGCGGAGCCTAAACAAGAGCCCCATAGAAAGTCCGGTAATCAGTTACCGCTCCGCCGTATTCATGGCGAGCCCGATACCGAATCTGGTCATTGGTAAACATCGCCCCGACGGTCGGAGCGTCCGCTGTCAGCAGCTGCGGTTTCTGCTTGCCCTGGACAAAGCCCAGTTCAATGGTATCCCATTTGCGGGGATCCGCAACCAGATACCAGTTGTTTGTGTCGCTGCGCAGATAGGGGCACAGAAGGATTTCAGCCTTATTGTACTCCGTATTGATGTCGTTATGCTCAGAGCCCGGGATAAACTTGGTCTTGAGAATAACTTCAGCAGCAGCTTCCAGGTCGATCGGCACAACCAGATACTTGGGCGTGATCCCGAACACGTCGTGAGTGTCCAGATCCTGCTGGCCCCACATGGCAACCCGTCCGGCGCGGAACGTGGTATTTGAAAGCGCCGAGCTTCCGCCGTTGCCGTGCGCACCCGTATACAGGGCGGTGCCGTCATAGATATCCGTGTCGTTGATGGCGCTCGTGTAGCTCATCATAAGGTCGAACACGAAATAATTGAGGGTGCGGTTTGCCGCACGCCCCATCCGCGTGGTCAGCGTGGTGAACTTCCGAAGGTCATCGCTTATGATGGCCTCGCGGCTGATACCGATATAGTTCCCGCGCTTCGTCGGAGAATAGTTCCCCGTCTCTTCCGTCGGAGTATCGAACTCCGTATACGCGGCATTTTCAGCCACGGTATCCAGATTCTCGAATTCTCCCATCTGGATGAAGTCCTGCTGCTTGAAGTCATTGATCGGGCGGACCTTCACAATTTTTTTCCACAGCGGATCGCCGGAATCATATTCCATTACCATATGCTTGGTCATGGAATTCCCCAGCATGGTGGCAAAGTCCGAGACCGAAATGGCCTCGTGAAGCAGGCTCCGTCCGTACATGGTACGCGGCTGCCCGGTCACTTCGAGGTCGCCCGTGAACCTTTCATACAGATCCCGGATCCCCCGGAACCCGCTTTCGCGGATCGGCCGCAGGCTCTCCTCGCGGAGGTCGCCCTCGCCGGTAACGATCGGCACTTCGCAAACGATATCGAACACGTTCTGGAAATGCTCAACCTTCTTGGTCCGCTCGTCCTCGGTCACCTGCATCGGGATCAGCTCCCCGGGGACATTGGCCGGGCGGTCGCCCTCGGCGATGCCGGCGGGAATCACGTCCCCGTAGACCTTCTCGAATTTGAGGATGCATTCACGCACATCCTTTTCCTCAAATTCGCTCGCCCCCTCGTACTTTTCACGCACGAGATTCTTGGCTTCCAGAGGCAGGCGGCTTTCACGGAGCAGACGGTCCACTTCGTTCTTGACATCGCGGAGCTGCATTTCCTGCAGCCGGGCAAGAACGTCCACGCCTTCAATAACCAGGCCGCCTTCCTGCCCGGTGATGTCCTTGATCTTTTCCGGCAGATTCGGCGCGTTTATCGTACCATCGTCTGCCGGTTTATTCGCGCCACCCGTGGCTTCAGCGAACATCGCTTTGAGCCGGGCTTCTCGATCCTTGTCTCTGTCCTCTTCCTGAAGTCCCTGAAGTTTCACGAGAACAGATTCTTTGTTCTCTTCATTCAGTTCCAGTTTGAAACGGTCATCCGTTTTGGCGGCGGCCGCCAGGATGGTCTTGGCCCTGTCCTCATCGGACACGCCCTCGAAAGTCATGCCTTCTGTGACGCCCGTGATCATTGCCACGAGGATCGCCTCAATAAGTCTCCATGCATTCATGCTACTGCTCCCAAAGAAAAATGATTCTACTAAAGAAAAAAAGCGTTTACTCTCAACTGGTTCTATGATTTCGCCCCCCGCGCTGGGGTGCGTTACTACGGTCACTTCGGCAAGGCTCGTTACATGCTGGACGTACCAGACCTTTTTCCCGTTCTTGGTTCCCTCTTCCAGCTCTCCTTTGCCGTCTATGGAAAGGCCGAACGGTTTTTTGATCTTGAACTTCCATGCGGACATCAAGCTTTTTTTCATCCACTCTGCATCTTCGCTTACGCAGAGGTCGGCAAATAATTTTCCTTCTGTGAGCTCGGGGTTTTTGTACCACCCGACTACGTTCTTGGGAAATCCCTCCGGTATAGCGGCACGCATAGTCGGAGAAATGTGGTTGAAGAACTCCTTAATATCAGTCATATCATAGGCCATGCATTTGATCGGTTCGCCTGCTTCATCGGCCTCTTTTACTATTTTGAACATGTCGTCCATTGACGCATCGGTATATATGGTGTCGTTATGGCTCTGCCCTTTTTCGATCAGAACCACCCGCCAGATATCTCCCGACGGATCCGGCTGCGCCTCGCAAAGCTCGAGCGGGAAATACCCTTTTGATTCTTTGGCCATCAGCTCCAGCTGCTGGCCGTCGACTTGCTGGCCCCATTGGATATCTGATTTCCACATGGTGACCAGCCCGAGGTATTCGCTCTGCAGCTTCGGCGCCATTTTCATCTGCTTCATCAGCTCCAGGGTTTCTTCGGTATCGAATCCGGTTTTGACGATCTTCGCGGCGTCGGACTTGCTCAGGCCATAGTCCTTTACGAGCAGGGTCTTGAGCATTTTTTCAATGCCGCCCTCGACGTCTCCGGCCTCTTCTTTTATCTTGAGGAAATCGATTGCTTCTTTTGTCTGGCCAATCATTTTCCCTCCGCATGACGGGCACGCGGTTTCGACGCACGGCGTTCCCTTTTCATGCGCTGCCGTTGCTCCACAGGTAATGCATACGCAGGTATCGACACCGCCATCATTCTGTTTGGGCCCGCCGACTCCCTGGCCTTGACCGGCAACCTCTTCTATGCGCTTTGCCTTCTCGGCCTCTGCCTTTGTGGCATAGCTTCCGAGGGTTTTTCCTGATTCGCTTAACACACAAAATTTGCCGCCGATTTTCTTGATATGCATCAGATAATTTCTCCTCGCTTCCACGTCCACTTCGGACCGTAGATGCAATAGATTGTGATCGTGACCGCCGTCAGTTTCATGCGCGAGATTTCGCGCTTGGCGATCGTCCGCGGATCCTTGGGCTTCATCCAGAACCGGCGGCCGCCGCCCTTGCCGGGCGAGGCGGCTTTTGCCAGATTTTTCTTATGCCCGATATCGTCCCACTTGTCAAGCATCGATTTCCCGGCCGTGACTTCCGGCAGCTCCAGCTGCTCGGGCTCCGGTTCAGGTTCCGGCTTGATTTTCGTGGAATCGAATTCGCTATAGAGTTGGAGCAGCTCCGTTTGGTCCATAGATTCCAGGTCGTCAGTTATCCCCATCCCCCGCATCTGATCGATAAATGCAGGCTTCGAAACATTCAGCGTCCACTCTTCCACGGCGGGCGCGGGGTTTTTCTTGATCGTGGTCTGGCATCTCTGGCAAAATTCCCCATCGGGCAGCGCATTACGGGTGCACTGATTTCCGCTCGCTTCAAAAATGCGTTTGCATTTCCGTTTTTCCTCTTTCTTCTTAGCCATCGTATTTTCCTCCGGTCAACAGTTTGCGGCAAGGAGGTCGTTCTCCGCGAACGAATCCTCAGTATTAAAATATGGATTACTGGCAAGGTCAATCTCGCTCGGCATTTTTAGGCTGTGCGTACATCCGCAATGAATCACTTCGCCAGCGTCTGCGTCCGGATCCCCCGGGTACAGTAGCAGCGCTTTGGTTTCCGGGTTTTCAAAAGCGTCGCCCATCGCCACGCTCGTTCCGTCCAGCATCACGTGCCCGGGCCTGGGTGTCTGTCCGGCTCCGAACATCATTCCGTGATGCCATGTCTTTTCCGCCCCGGGTATAATTTGGGCGACCTGAAGTGATTGCAGGTGCAAAGCAAAGTTATTTATTTTCATGGTCTCGGTTCTGAAGATTCTCCACGCGGCCGAGTTGACGTTCCGGATTCCCCCGGCCTGTCCCTCCAGCGTCCCGCGCATAATCTTGCTGATCTTAACTATCGCGTCCGGGGCTCCCGTCTGCTGGATCATCGCCAGCTTTACCAGCTCATAAATCTCGGCCGCTGCCTCCTCTGTTACGCTCACGATCTGCGTCAGGCTCAAATCGAATACGGCGCTTGTGAACGGGTCCATAAATACGGGGTTGAAATACGAGGCCGTCTGTGCGGTTGCAAATCTCACGTTATTGGTAAATGGTAGCAATACGTTTCGAACGCCCGCCTGTGCGCTCTGGTCCAGCGACGGGCCCAGCAGCTGTGCGTATTCCATGTTGAAATTCAGCAGAACCTTGTCCAGCTCGTCCCGGACTCGTCCGAAGTCCCGGTTTTTCCACGTGCTGGCCGGCAGCCTGTGCAGGGCGGCCGTCATATTGTCGCTGGCCGTCATAAGCAGCGCCTTGACTTGGTCGCTGTATCCGCGCAGAACGAATTCCGCGTCCTGCATCAGGGCGTTGACTTCCGCCATATAGGCTGCCTGTCTTTTGCTGGCCATTAGTCGTCTGCCTTCTGTTCGGCTTCGGGTTTGACTTTGCCAGCCGGTTCATTCTTAGCCGGTGCGCCCTTGCCGTCCTTGCCTTTCATCTCGAGCTTCAGCTGCTCGAGTTTGTCCAGCAGGTCCATGCCCTTTTTTAGTCCGAATTCATTATCCTGTCCGGGGGTTTCCGTGGATTCCGTCAGGTTCAATCCGTATTCGTTTGCGATTTTAACAAATGAGGTTTTGGCGCTCTCGGGATCCACGCCGATCTGCTGCACGCCCATGACCAGAGCTTCCGCCAGTTTGCCCAGCACCTCGGCTGTCAGTTTGCGGTCGACTCCGCTGACGCTCGGCAGTTCCCAATGGATTGCCTGTGTCATTTTGTATACATCGTCCTCGCTTGCGTTCGGCAGATATTGTTCTATCTGATAACGGGTCCGGTCCTCTAATATCATTTTGACCTGGCCCTGCTTGCGGATCAGCCGCTTCTCGATCGGCTGGCTTTGTTCCCGGGCGGTTGCTCGATTTGTGTTGTCGCCCGACACCACCCAGTGCTCGGGAATCCCGGCACCGGCAAGTGAAAATCGGGTGATCGTCCGGATGAAGGTTTCCGTGTCTGTCGACTTCAGGTCGGGCGTCATAAATTCCGCCTCAACGCGGTCGTTGCATACGAACACGGAGCTCACCCGGGGATCCGGCGGCGTGTATCTGGATACCTCTTCTTTGCTCGATCCCTTGAGTGTGATTTTCATAATGAAATGGTAAAGCAGCAGGCTTCGTTCTGCCACCTGAAATATGAATTGGTCCATCAGGTCCAGCGCATCCAGCATCGGCATCAGCTCGCTGTAGCCGCGATTCTGCGACGGCAGCCGGTTGATCTGCCACAGGAAACACGGGGCAATATATTTGTTGCCTTCCATGCCCTTGCCTGATATCTGATCTGTTGAAACCCCCAGCCGTCCGTCGATGTCCTGCATCACTCCGTAGACGTAGCTTTCGTCCGAATAATCTTTGCTCTGCGGATCTGTATAAACCCGCCAGAAGCGTTTCTGATTCTCTGGGTTTCGATCGATGTTTGTCACCAGCCGGGGATCCACATGCCCGAACTTTACAACCCGGCTTTTCGTGGTCTCCGCCACCGGCTCTATCTTTTCGCCCAGCAGATTCAGTTCCTTGATTTCGGCTTCCAAATTACGGTTGAAGTTGTTGTCGTAATCGTGGACCATCCGCGTGATAATCGGCTCGAGCGTCGCCTCGTATTCCTTGTCGATATGATACTTGATTTCGTCGCCCAATGCGAAGTCGGTCATCATCTCAATAATGCGTTTGGCGTATGGGTTGATGCTGAAGATTTCCACGCACTGTTTTTGTATCGTGCGCTTGTCCGTCAGGTTCATATCGAACCGGCCGGCATTGGCTTCGTGGTATCCGTCGCCGTCCTCGACGCCGTCGCTGAAATGGTATGCTGCTTCGTGCACGTCCGCCAGTCGCCGGGCGTATACGCCGCTTATCTTTTTGATGTCCTCGATTTGTGCCTGGGCGGTTTCCAGCTGGTACTGTTGTTCCTGAAGTAGCTGGTCGTATTCGCGGAGTTTCTTGGTTGTGGTCAGTCCGAGCATCCGAGCCCCCTATTAGGTGTTTGCTTTCGTAGGGTATTGTGACACGGATTTTATGCCTGTCAAAGCCTGGTTTTCGATAGGTGCACTTGTTACAACCGGCGGTGTGCCGGGCTTTTGCGTTCTTTTCGGGGAGGTTTTCCTTTATAAGTCGTGTATTATGTGGCTGTTAAATGGGGCAGTTTAGTAATTAAACTTCTGGTTTGGCCTTATTTTCCCAGCATTTTTCTAAAAGTTCTGTAATTTACGCCTAAATGCTGCGCTGCCCGTTTTCCGCTGCCTGCCCGCCGCAGGGCCGTCGTGGCGATCGCCCGGTCGAAGGATTCGCGCATCTGATAATAGACCGCGCCCTTGGGATAATTATCGATCGTATCGTCCAGCGATTCCTGCAGTTCGCCCTCAAACCGTTCTCTTGCTTTTGCCAATTTACGCTCCATTTATATATATCCATTTAGGGCCATTGTTGATCTCCACCGTGATGTCGTTTCCTACTTTATTCAGGTTCTTGATCTGGTCGTCCGGTATGGTCCGCCAGTCCAGCGGCTTGACCATAATCCCTCCGGCCGTTGCCAGCGGAATGTCCACGATTTCCCGCTCTTCTTTTCGTTGCCTGCCTATGCCTCGGCCGAGATCGGGAGCGCCTGAAATCGGCATGATTTTATAGTCGGGCATTGAGGCTTTGCGCACGCCGTTCCACGGCTTGCCGGCCAGCGCGTCCTCGGCTGCGCGGATGATCTGCGTTGGCTCGTAACTTCCACATCGCCATTGGTCGCACGTCAGCCAGTTTCTGCTCAGGCACCAGTTGTGTTCCTGGCACGGGTAGCACTCAAGCGTCGGCGTGAAAATCGTGGCCGTCTTATGAAATGCCGGGTTGTAATTCTTCTGAACGGTCCCGGCGCAAAAAAGGGATATCGTTTGCACGCCCACGGCGCAGGCGAAGTGGTATAGTCCGCTGTCGTTCGTGATAAACAGCTTGCATTTCGATATCAGATCAAACGTCTGGTCGATCCCGATTCCGGTCAGGTCTTTGCACGGGTATACGTATTCATCCGGCAGGCCCACGCTCGCTATTTTGCAATCCTTCAGCCCTTTCACTATTTCGGGATATCGCTGGTAGCGTTTGCGGATATAATTAAAATTATTGATTCCGCCGTTGCCGATCAGCACGTCATACGATTCGGGATCCGTGAATTTGTCTCCGCGTATCCGCCGCCAGTTCATCGGCAGCGTCGGCTTGATCAATCCCAGGCCTGATTCGAATATCTGATTATAAAATGCCACCTCGTTTCCGGCGTGCGGAACCGTGTTCTGATAAAGCACGGGGATGTCCCGGTACGGCACTCGCGTCAGGCTAATCGCCCCCTGATAATTTTTCTCATTCCACCACAGCGGTTTGTGCTGCTGATTCACCGGCGTCACGGTCGCGCCCTTGCTCTCGGCCAGGGCGGTCATGTATCCGCAAATGCCTTTCCGGTATTCGCCCATCGCTATATCGGTCGGTCCGTATTTGAGGCAGATTGCTTCGTAGCCTTCTGTCTGCTGGATCTGGTTTCCGAGTCCTGCTTTGGTGAAAAATATTACCTTCATTTGTTCGCCTTTATAAATTCTTCCAGCATTTCCGAGAACCGGTTCCCCGTATACTCCAGTCGCACCCGCTCCTGCCCGCGCCTGGCCACGGCCTGTCGTTCGGGATCGTGTGTCAGCCAGTACTGGATTTTGTCCTGCAGCTCTTCCTTGGTTTTCCACGTGTCCAGATGCACGCCCGGCTTGAACAGCTCCTCGATGCCGTTCACGTGATCGGTCAGCATAAAGCCGCCCGCTGCCAGGCAGTTAATTACCCGCTCGTTCAGATATCGGTATCCGTCCGGCCGCACGTGCGAGTTCAGATTGATCTTGCTGGTCTTGTAAATGTGCGGCAGCTCCTCGGCTGCCCGCCATCCCCGGAACGTCGTTTGTGGCAGGCCGCCAACGCCGAACCATTCGCGGGGGAACTTGTCGTTCGGTCCGTAGATGTTCAGCGTCCCCAGCCCGGCCACGGCCTCCACGATTTCAGCCCTGCCCATAAGCACCTCGGGATATTCCGCCTTTGGGTAAAGGTTCGAACAGGCGAGCGAGATATCGCATCGCTCATCGTCAACCCTTCCCGATCGGAAATGCAGGAGGTCATGCGGCGGCGGGTACAAACAGATTGCGGGCGTGCCGATCTCTCTGTATTTTGCGACCGATCCCTTGCAGCATGTTACGGCCAGATCGAACTCACTAGCTATGGTGGCCGCGTCATCGTTCTTGTCCATTTCAAAAGGATCGTCGATCGTATGGTATATCTTCGGCACGATCTGTCCGCCGGCACAGCTGCGCATCATTTTCGCAAGCCCGTACTTGTAATCGTATTTGCAGTTGCTCCAGAATAAAATATCCGGCTCAAAGCAACCCCATGAATAGCAAATCAGCTCCTCGATATTCGCCAGCGGCCGGCCTTCCCTTTTACTGCTCCTGGTCGGTATGTGTAGCACCTCATGCCCGGCTGATCTGAATCCGTATTCAATGTTCTTGGTCGAGTCCGTTAGGTCTCGGCCGCCGCAGAGCAGAATCCTCATGTGGTTTCCCTTATGTTTTTTACCATTTCTTTTTGCTGCCATTCCTTGGTCCGGTAGCGCTTGCGGTTATACAGCCCGACGTACGGATCGAAGCAGGCTCCCATGTCCAGCATAACCGGCGCGGCGTCGCCCATAATTATCAGCAGGTCGTGCATTACCAGATTTGTGGCGAAGCCCGCTGCGAAGCAAATCACGTCTGCCTCCTGTGCGTAGGGCAGGCATTGCTTCGTGATTTCCGCCGCGTTATAGACGGCGTCCGTTATGTGGACTTTGACAAACCATTCCGGGTGAACGATCTCCAGCTTGCTCAGGTGCGGTCCGCCCACCAGAAGCACCCGCTTCTGATTCAGCGCATTAAATAACGGCGCGATATATCCGTTGCAGTTTGCGGCCGAGATGGTTTCCTTGTAAACCCACGGCAGGCGCTGCATGCCGTTTCGCATCTGGTAATCGTATACGTCGCCGTCCAGATTCGGCCCGCAGTTGAATCCGAAAAAGGTGAAGCACGGATTTGTCAGCGTCTTTTCCAGCTGCTTGCCTATGTCGCCGGCCATCGGCACGCCATCGCTGTTGATCTTGCCGTCGCCGCGTACGATCGAGCTCCACTCGCCGTCCCCGTAGTTCGCCTGGCTGAACGGCCAGCTCTCTTCCACGGCGTCCACGTAATCCTTGAAATCGATTGTAAACCATTGGCACCGGAGTCTTTTTCCTCTGCTCTGCTTCATTGGTTTTCCTTAAATAAAATGCGGAACTTTCGTTTTTTCCACCACTTGTATATCCGCCGGTACAGCCCGTCCAGCGGCAGGCTAATAAGTAGCCGGGTAAACGGTCGCAGGACCGGCCAGCTCGCTATGATCGACGTCAGCTTCTGCAGCCGGTTGATCTTATGCTTGAGCGGAGTGTTCAATATTGTCCGGTCAAAGAACGTGTCGCTGAACGCCTCGGTCTTGCCGTCCCATAGTCCTTGCTCGATGCAGTAGTCCGCTATTTTGCATTTGGGGTATGGCTGAAAGATCGACGCCCATACCAGCTCCGGCCGGCACGCGATATTCAGGTCCAGAGTTTCCAGCATCTGGTCAAGCGTTTCGTTCGGCAGCCCCACCATATTCTCGGTCCGGAATTTCAGGCCGTGCCGGTGCAGGATCTCGCATCCTGCCAGTATTGTTTCCTTGCTCATCTTGCGGCTCAGCAGCTGCGTCCGGATTTCGTCGTTCCCGCTTTCGACCGCAAAGGTCACGCCCGTGCATCCGGCATGCACGAGAAGCTCGGCCGTCTCGTCCGTCAAAAGCTCGATCCGGATCTGGCAATGGAAGTCCACGCCGACATTATCGGCATATTTAACGAGCAGCTCCTCGAGGTTCGGGTTTGCCAGAAACTCGTCGTCCTGGAAATAGATCATTTTCAGCGGGTAGCGTTTGAGGTCCGTGCATTCGTCTATCACGTGGTCGACCGCCCGGTGCCGTACCCAGCGCTGGCCTTTGTATATTTTCCGGTATGTGCTGTTGAAACAATACGGGCAGTTGTATGGGCAGCCCCGGCTGGTCATCACGTTCTTGATCGGGTTCAGATAGTTATTGGCGTCCTCATATAAAAAGTCGCGGTCCGGAGGCTCGATGTCGTCAATGTGCTGCAGCGCCACCGGTTCAATAACGCCTTTGATCGGATTCTCCAGCCAGTCAATAAATGATTGCTCGGCCTCTCCGCGTATGATCGTGTCCACGCCGTCATCTTCAATGAATTCCGGATAAAGCGTCGGGTGCGGTCCGCCCCATACGCTGGGGATCCGGTACGTGGTGGTGATCGTCCTGTGCGCTTCCAGCATGGTCCGGTGCTGCCCGGTCGTCACCGAATAGGCCAGAAAGTCCGGGTCGTATACTTCTATCTGTGGATGGAAAAGCCCGTCCTTGATGCTCAGCCATTGCGCCCTGTGCCCGGCGCGTTTCAGGGCGGCCGCCAGATAGGCAATGCCCAGCGGTTCTATAATAAACGGTTCAACAATAAATAGTATTTTGCTCATGGTTTTTCCAGCATAAAGATTCGGTTGATATAATGGACTTGCCCGTCGCAGGCTTGCGGCACTTCCTGATATGATTTGAATGCAAAGCCCGCGTGCCGGGCTATCTCGATCATGGTTTCAATCGACGGCATGAATAAATGCGCTTTCATGTTTCCCAACCGCGTGGGCTTCGGCCTCTGCAGGCCCGTGTAGCCGTCCGCGTTGGGCAGAACGATCATCAGCTGCCCTTGGGCCTCCATAACCCTAAAGATCTCACACAGGGCGATGTAGGGCGCTGGGCTGTGCTCTAAAACGTGGGAAGCGAACACGATTTCGAATTTGCCGGTCCACTCGGCTGGCATCCCGTGCATATCGACGCGCTCGACCGCTGCTCCCGGGGCGTTTGCCCGGATCTCCCGTGCCTCCTCGCCGAATATGGTTATGGCCATCACGGTCTCTTCCGATCCGTACCGCTCGACCAGCTGCCGGGTCTCCCATCCGCAGGCCGGGCCAATGTCCAGCACTTTCGGGAAGTCAAGTATTCCCCAGCCGACGTTCGGCAGCATTTCAATAATTGCCTGCTTGTTTTTGAACAGGCTGGCGCTCCGGTCGATCCGATCGGGGATTCCCTCGTTGATGTCCGGGCTCGGCTGGTAATATTTACTGAGGTCCATGCTTGTTCCCCTTCCGTATCTGGATTCCGGTCTCGTGATCGGGCCGGAAGTTATATTCCTTTATGTCTCCGCTGACTGTCACCTCGTGTGTCTGGTCCTTTGCGAACGCGTCGGCCGCCAGCTGGACCAATGACTCGATATCATACGCCCATTTGTGCGTCTCCTCGTGTATCGCCCAGTTCAGCCGATCGGCCAGCGTCGGTCCGGGCCAGATTTCCTTGTCCGCCCCGAGGTGCTTCTTTCTCAGAAAGGCCTCGTCGTGATTAACGTATGCCGTGGCCAGCAGTCGCAGGTCCGGGCAGGTCACGGTCATGCACGCCCCGGGCTTCAGCAGTTCGAACGCCCGCTGCAGTAATATGATTCCCTCCGGCCTGGTCAGATGCTCGATAATGTGCAGGGCTATAATCTCGTCCATGCTGTTCGGTCCCCACGGCAGTTTGTCCGTCACGAAATTCAGCTTATAATACGGCGCCGGGTTGTCCACCGGTTTCGGCCAGATATCTATTCCGGCAAAGCCCGGCCGGCGGCATCCGCGGCCGCCGCATCCGATATCAAGTTTTCTTGGCATTGTTTTCCTCCTGTTCAAATACAAAATTGTCGCCCTTGATTCTCTCTGCTGTGTATCCGTGCTGTCTGAGAATCAAGCAGACCTGTGGAACGTTATTCGGCGCAACCTCCGCCACGATAACCGGCCGGTCGCGTTCTATCAATTCCGCTGCTCCGGTTATGGCCTCCGCTTCCATTCCCTCGATGTCAATCTTGATCAGTCCGATCGGCGGCTTGCCCGCTATGGCCCACTCCACGTCCAGCGGCCGCACGATCGTCCGTCTGAATCCCGTCACGGTTTTCGAGTAGCGCATCGTGTCCGTCATTATCATCGTGGAGGCTCCGAGGTTTCGCCGCTCGTCCGCGTAAATATTGCAGATCGGGGAATACATAATCTTCTGCCTGTCGCCTATGGCACACCGGCGGACCGTTATATTCGTCTTGTCGTTCAGCCATATGTTCGCTTTTAATAGCTGGCAGATTTCCCTGGTCGGCTCGTATGCAATGACATGGCCGAACGCCCGGGCCATGCTGATCGTGTGATATCCAAAGCACGCCCCGAGATCGATTGCCGTCTTTTGGCCGTCCGCATATTTGGCAATGGCCGTGCGTACCCACGGCTCCGGGTTCCCACTCTTGACCAGCTCGCTCACCCGCTCGTTCTCGAACACGATAAAGGCTCCGAGCTCATTCCTGCAAATCTGCCGCTCTGGTTTATCGGTATTCAAATTTGATTCCCTTCCGGTACTCTTCGTCCCACACCTTTTTCCCCAGCCCGCCGCCGTAGTGCATCAGCACCGGGTCCGTTATCTTGTTGTATTCCTTGAATTTAATGGTCAGCGTATAGGCGCATCGCTCATGCGGCAGCAGCCACGGGTCCAGGTCTTTGCCGTACATTTGCTTCCACGCGTAAACCGCCATGTTCAGCGCAAACATAGTTCCCTTCCGGTGCTCGCTGCTGGTCTCTCGCATGTCCCGCCACAGGTCAAAGAATTTGTGCGTCCTGCTGTTGACGCGGAAGCCCAGCGGTGATGCTAGGTATTTCTGGTCCGGCTCCACGCCTAAAATCCGCTTGACCAGCGGCATCTCGACCGTCACGTCGTGGTGCATCGGCACGGTCGTCATCGATAGCTCGTGGCGCATCATTTCCACGAACGGGAATCCCTCGAATAGCACGATGTCCGTGTCAAAGAATAATACCTGATCGCCCTTTTGAAAGAAGCTGTCAAGCTCCAGCTTCAGCCACCGGCTGTCCATGAATTCCCGGGTTTTGTAATTGGCCTCCGCGTGCCGGATCTCGCAGTTCGCGTATAGGCCACGGTCCTTGGTTATCACCACGATCGGCCCGCGCCATCCTGCTGCCCGGACCGAATAAACGAACCGGTATAGGTATTTCGAGTATCGGATATCGGCGATCGTGCAAACGCATTCCATTATTTCTTCCTGCCAAATGAGTGTGAGTTTATCGCCGGTCCGTCGCTGTCCCCCTGGTCGTCCGTTTTAGGTATCTGCCCGAATCCGTCATATGGGTTTTTGCTTTTGTCCGGGGTCTCCATAAACTTTACGTCAGATGGGTTATTTCCGTAGCGCTTTTTCTCTTCGGGCTGGATCTCCAGCACCCGGGTGTCATAGCCTTTCGTCCGCATTCCGCACAGCCATGCCAGCCCGCCCAGCAGCGCAAACGGCGCGGCTACAAGCATCATAATTGCTCCGATTATTCCGGCGATTCCCAGCCCCACGATTCTCCAGTATTTTCTCCACATTACTTTTCCTTTCTTGTTTCATTGGTTTTGGGATTCGGCAGTTCGATCAGCGTCGTGCCGCATTCCGGGCAGGCCGACTGGCCCGGGAATGCAAAGCCCTCCAGGCATTCCGTGTCCGGGCAGATGTGCGTCAGGCCCAGATCGTGGCTTAACAGTTCCGGCCAGTGCACGCCCCGGACTTTCATGCCGAAGAACAGCGTGGCTTTGCTTTCCGGGAATGAATTGGCCAGCGATCGCTGCAGCGCCCTCTGCTTCTCGATCGGCATCGGCTCGTCGACGATAATCGCGTCGACCGCGTTCGCGTCCAGAAAATTCCCGTTAAGGTTCACAACCTGGAACTTCTCGTGGCCGGTTATGCTTCGATAGGCTGCCCCGCATTCCCGGCACGTGCTCACCAGAAACGAGTCCCCCTCGTGTTCGCCAGTCAATATCCGTTCATGACTGTACTCAAGCTCCGCGCATTCACATTTCTTATCCATTCGGCTTCTCCTTTTTCCGTGGCCCGTTATCGATGTCGTCCCAGCTGTCCAGTATTTTCTGTACCGGGTTGGGTTTGTCCCGCTGCTCCATGTAGCGAGTGGTCGCTCCGGCTGTCGGAGCCAGCGGCATGGCTCCGCTTTTCTCGAACTGCTCGATCACCCGCCGCATGTCATCCCGGCCGCCGCTGTTGTCCGGGAGCTTTACCTCGTGGAATCCAATGTGTGCTTTGCGGCGTCTGAGTTTTGCCCACAGCCATTTGAATATTCTCATTTTTCGTTCCTTCTCAGATAGTCCTGGATAATCCGTTCGGCAGTTTCCTTCTGGTCCTCGCCCACGATCAGGCTGCTGGGATCCGGCCGCTGCAGGGTCCGGACCTGGCTTTCCAATATCTGCACCCGCTTGGTCAGCCGATCGACCGCCTCGGCCAGCTCGGCTATCTTGACCTTGTCGCCTTTAAAGAATTCCGGCCGGCTGTCCTTGAGGTCCATGTGGAGCTTGTCCGGCAGCTCCTCGGGATTGCCCTGAAATTTGAAATCGCTGTTTTCTGGCATGCTATCTCCTTCCGCGTTTGTTCAGCCCGCCGACCGTCCGGGGTTTCAGGATCCCGAAGCCCGTGGTCTGCATCGCATTGTAGTTCTGCATCCGCCGCTGCTTTGAATTTATCTCGTCCGGGCCCATGCCGTCCCGCTTGTCCTGCTCCAACATCAGGCCGAGGTCGTCATATAATACGGGCTCCCGGCCTTCCATCCAGGCCAGCATATCAAACGCATCGGCGAACCGGAAGTGGTCCTTGCCCTCGACTTTGCTCCAGCGGTATCGCTCCTCGTCCTTAACCAGCACCTTGGTCAGGCTCTCCATGCTCTCCAGCCAGAAGCCGTCCTGAAAATCCTCATAGCCCTGTGGCACAATCACCTTCCGCTGCTGCCACATTTTATGGCTTTCGCTCAGCAGCCAGTCCCGGTCGACCGTCATAATGTCGTGCTCTTCGTCCAGCGCCCAGCCGGTCAGCCGTAGCTTGTTCGCCTGTCCCTGCCGGCCGCCGGTTATGCGCACCAGTATCACGCGGGTCGCGCCCGACATATTGCTCTGAAATTCCAGCGCCGGGTTTGTTTCGGGCTGGCTATCGATCGCGGCGGTCGTCACGTTAAACCGCTCGAATACGCTGGCCACCTCATTCCAGCTTTCGCAGCGCAGGGTGCTGAGAATCATCTTGCGTCGCGGGCTGCCCTCTTTCGAGCTCACCGATAGGCTGATCTGCACATCGTAATGCTTGCCCACATCCACTCCGGCCGAGGTCTCGCATTTGCTGTAGCTTTCGAATCGCGTGTATTTCTGTACGCAGTTTTCTATCAGCTCCCGTGTTACCTGTGCCCCGCTTCCGCTGTATTCCAATCCGAGGCGGCTGTTAAAGAATAGCTGTATCTCCTCGTCGTTCCCCTCGGCCGCCAGCAGCTCCCGCCATAGGTCCGCCAGCGTGGCGTTCAATTTCATCATCTGCGAGATCTCGTATCCGCTGCGCCGGTGTCCGGGATTCGTGGCTATCCATTTGCCGCCGTACCGTTTGGTCTTTCCCTTGGTCGTCCATTTATTCCGGTCCTGCATTTTCTTGCACAGCGGGCATCTCATCAGCACGTCGCGGTTTGATTTCTCGCTCCACTCGGTATCGTATAGCTTGTAGCTGATATGGTTGCCCTCGGCGTCGTGCTTTTCCTCCACGACCGTCTCAAAGAAATCGGCCTTGAAAAATTCCTTGCATTTGCTGCACTTGTAATGCCAGACCTTCTGATCGGTGTTCACGAATTCCTTGGCTATGCCGGTATTCGGCACCGTCGGGTTGCCCAGCAGCCGCCACAGCTTGTACGGGCTGTTCTGCATGCGGTCGCTGGCCTTCTTTATATTCGTCTGGTTGCATTCGTCCAGCTCCTCGATCACCACCATGTCTGCCGGGAACGATTTGAATCCCGATGATGAATTTGAGGCCGTGATGCACCAGCGGCCTGCTCCCATTGTCCGCATGTAGCGGTTTCGGCCTTTCTTCTTTTCCGTCTTTTCCAGCCGGGCGTATTCCGGGACCGTATCGCACAGCGGGTCCATGCGGTCCTCAAAGAATTTGTTCTTATCCGTGTCCGTGGGAAATACGTGAAAAACCTTCAGCCCTACTTTCAGGGCCGCCACGATATCAACCGTTGCTTCCTCAGTCTTGCCCGTCTGCACGCTGGATTTCATCACCACCTCGGCGGCGGCGTCCTGGAATATTTTCATCATATACGGCATGTCGTCAAAGGTCATGCGCTTGCCGCTGGTATTCCTGTGGTGCTTCTGGAACAGGTTCAGCCGTTCCTTCTTTATCGCCTGCAGGATCAGCTTCCGCTTGCGGGCGTCTATCGGGATCTCGTCCTCGTTAGAGCGTTCTAAATTTTCGGCCATTTTTCTTCAGCTCTCCTTTGATGTTGTTCTCTCGGCACCAGCGGGTGTATCGCTGGACAATCACGTCGCAATAATGCCTATCTTCGTCCGCCAGGTAGCACGTGCGCTTGTTTTTCTCTGCCGCTATCAGGGTTGATCCTGATCCGGCAAACGGGTCATAGACCAGCCCGCGCACGGGGCTGCTGTTGTGGATTGCCTGCTCTGCCAGCGCCACCGGCTTCTGCGTCGGATGCACGTACTCGCCGGCCGGGTCTTTTGAGATATCCCACACGGTTGCCCGTTCCTTCATCTTGGCCAGCAGTTCAATAAGCTCTTCCTTTTTCATCTGGTCAAAATCGGATAGGCTGCTGTTCAGTACCTGCGTGGTGGCCGTCCTATCGCCATGCCAAGTAGCTCGATTTTCTTTCGTGCAATAAAATATGGGCTCATGGGCCCAGTGATAATCGCTGTGTCCCAATACCATGTGCTTCTGCCAGATCAACTGCTGCCTTATAACCAGCCCGGCCTTGTCCAGCGCCCGCTCAAAGATCGTGTGGTTTTTGGATGCATAGCATACGTAAATTGCGGGCGCCGGTCCGGTGATGCCCGGCACGTGCCGGAATACGTTGTAAATCAGTTTGAATAAATCGTCGCCCCGCAGGTCGTCGCCTTTTATAACTTCCCATTCTCGGTCGTTCGGGTTATTCGTTCCCTTGTAGCTCACCCCGTACAGCGGGTCCGTGAATACCATATCGGCCTTCTTTTTTTCGAACAGCTTCTTCACCGCCTGGCCGTCCGTGCTGTCGCCGCACAGGAGCCGGTGGCGTCCCAGGTCGAACATCATGCCCGGCTTTGCTATAACCGGACAGTCGGTTGCCTCCGTGTCGTCTCCTGTGGTGTTCTGCAGCCTGGTCACCTCAAACTTGCGGTCGAATTTGCGCCAGTCGATTCCGGGCAGCGTCACGCTGTTCATCATCTGCGAGAGGTCCAGATTGGCCTCGACGGAAAAGTCGTGGATTCCCTCGTAGGTAACGGCTCCGTATGTCGCCACGATCTGCAGCAGGATCTGCTTGGCTTCCCGTTTATTGCTGGCCGGGATCTCAACCGCCGGCAGCGGTCCGGCTAATTTCCAGCCGTCTGCAATCATTTCCTGTATGACTTTCACCCGCTGATGGCCGTCCAGTATATTTTTCTTCCACGTGAATAGCGGGATCCGGAAGCCGTGCTTCTGCAGGCTGCGCTTCAGCTGCTTCCTCTGTCGCTCGGCCAGCGCCTTCAGGTTGCCCTGGAAATCGGTCAGCTCGTCCGGGTCGTATGCGTGCGTGCCCTTGCATTTGATGGCAATCACGCCCTTTTTCGCCGAGGTTTCTCTTTTTAAAG
>Ga0075116_10000219_pt1 | contig 27373 bp, 40 predicted proteins | sample AntAceMetag02UKC_FD_69786 | JGI IMG/M metagenome (GOLD analysis project Ga0075116, IMG submission 69786) | Saline lake microbial communities from Ace Lake, Antarctica- Antarctic Ace Lake Metagenome 02UKC | ecosystem: Environmental > Aquatic > Non-marine Saline and Alkaline > Saline | place...
TTATAATATCGATCTCCTCTATTTCAATCAAGAGATGCAGATTACCACTCCCGGACCCGGGTCGGCCCGACCCGGGTCCGGGAGTGGTAGAAAATTTAAGAACGCTCGAGATCCTTGCGTGGGCATATTGGATATAGTAGACAGGGTTATCCATTGTCTTTTGTTTTGCAAGCTCTAAGTCAAAATCCAGATGGCTGTCTGTGCGGCGCATCATAAAAAAGAACCTGCCTGCATCCTTGCCGACCTCAGTTATTACCTGCCGGAGCGTCACAAACTCGCCCTGTCTTGTGGACATGGCAACTGGTTTTTTGTCCCTGTACAGGCTCACGAGCTGCGCTATTAATATGGATAATCTATCCTTATCATACCCCAGCGCCTGGCACGCTGCCTTTAAACGATTTATATAACCATGATGGTCAGGGCCCCATATATTCACTATCCTATCATAACCCTTTTCAAACTTTTCCTTATGATAGGCTATGTCAGGCGCAAGATAGGTAAAACTCTTATCACTTTTTATAATGACTCTGTCCTTGTCATCTCCGAGCCTGGATGAGGCAAACCATAACGCGCCGTCCTTGTCATACAGGAATCCCTTTTTCTTTAAAATTGCCAACGCTTTTTCTATCTTCCCTGTCTCAGTAAGTTTTTTCTGGCTGTACCAGACATCAAACTTGACTCCAAAATCTTCCAGATCCTTTTTTATTCCCTTCATCATCCATTCATAAGCAAATTCTTTAAAAAAATCGTCGGGAATGTTTTTATCAGATTTTGACGATTGTATCTCCCTCGCTATCTCGTAAATATACTCGCCCTTATATCCATCCTCTGGAAAATCTGATTTTTCACCGCTGATCTCCTTGAACCTTTCTTTTACAGACTTTCTCAGGAGGCTGATCTGAACTCCTTCATCATTTATATAGTACTCTCGAACGACCTTGTAGCCGCAATATTCCATGATCCTTGCCAGACTGTCACCCAGGGCTGCCTGCCTTCCGTGCGCAACTGTCAAAGGCCCTGTTGGGTTGGCGCTCACGAATTCTATCTGAACTGACTTTCCTTTTCCAATAGAGAGCCTACCGAATCTGTCTTTCTGAGCCAATATCTCGCCAAGCGAGTCCAGCACTACCTTGCCTGTAAGATAAAAATTTATAAAACCAGGCCTTTCTATTTTAACATCATAACCCTTTAACCCGCTGGCAATCTCAGCTGCAATGTCCATGGGCGATCTTTTTAGATCCTTTGTAAGCCGCATTGCCACATTTGCAGAAAAATCACCAAATCTCTTTTCTTTGGGGACTTCCAGGTAGATATCAGAAAGCGCCTCTTTAGGGCAATCTTTATATACACCCTTTACAGCTTGCTGCAGTGATTTAATTATGGTTTTTTCTATCTTTGACATAAAATATTACAGGCGGACATTCAGTCCGCCCATCTATAACAATGAAACAATACAACAATAGAACAATGACAACATAATTGTTTCATTGCTTCATTGTTGTTCTTTTATCGCCTTCTCTTTTTCTTTTTTCTAAGCGTGCTCAGAAATATCTTTACTATCTTTGGATCAAATTGTTTACCTGAACACCTTATTATCTCCTGTGTTGCCTTAGCAGAAGACATGCCCTTTCTATACGGCCTGTCTGAGACCATAGACTCATAGGCATCTGCTACAGATAGTATCCTTGCGCCAAGCGGTATCTGCGTCTTCTTTAATCTCCCTGGATAACCTCTGCCGTCATATCTCTCATGATGCCGCAGGATCAGCGGGGCCAGTTCGCTCAAAAAACCTATCTGTTCGACAATGCCAGAGCCCAACACAGGGTGCATCACCATTATCTTCCATTCTTCTTCGCTTAATTTAGACGGTTTTCTCAGTATGCCGACATCTATCCCTATCTTTCCTATATCATGGAGAAGGCTTGCATATTTTAATGTCTCTTTATCGCGATCAACCATGCCCATCTCGTCTGCAACAACTATGCATTGCTCCATGACGCGCTCTGAGTGGCCGTATGTATGGCTATCCTTTGCATCTATGATATTGGAAAGCGTCTTTATTGTATTTAAATAACTGACCTCTGCCCTCTCATATAGTGTTGCATTCTCGATTGCAATGGCTGCCTGGCTGGCAAACATAGACAATAGCCTGGCATCATCTTCTGAATACCTGTTGATCTTTTTGCTGTAGACACTCAAAACTCCGATCGGCTTATTTCTTTGCACAAGGGGCACTGCTACAAACGAGAGCAGGCCTTTTTGTTTTGCAATATTGGGATACTTGTAACGCTTTGCCTGCCTGATATTGTTGATTATGCATGGCCTGCCGCTCCTGGCAACACTGCCTACGATCCCCTCGCCGATCTTGACCGGTTTTTTTACTTTACAAATGTGCTGACCAAGCCCATATGAACATTTCAGGACCAGCTCTTGTCCCGCTGGATCCAAAAGCCTCAGGGTACAGCTAGAACCGTCCATTATCTTGGTTGTCTTGCGGGTGATCAGCTTCAGGACTTCTCCCAGGTAGAGGGTAGAGGTGATAGACTTTCCTACCTCATAAAGCGCAGAAAGTTGGACTATCTTTTTTTTGAGGACTTCTTCGAGGGTTTTCTTTTCTTTTTTTGGCTTCTTCGGCATATTCTAACCCTTGGTGCATCGCTCCAGAGGCTTTCTAGATTATAAAAATCTCTCACCTCGCTCTTGAAGATGTGCACTACGACATCATACGAATCAACGAGTATCCATCCGTCATCCTGATGCCCTGCGATGTTCGAGACAGATTCTCCTGCCTTTAGCAAACCTTCTTCAATTGTTTCTGCGATTGTCTGAGAACGCCTTGTAGATGCAGAAGTCGCAATGATAAAATAATCGGTGATATTGGAAATTTTTCTCATATCCAATATCACCATGTCCTGCGCCATCTTCGACCTTGCCAGTTCAGCTACAAGGAGCGCCTTTTCTCTTGATTTCACTTAATGAGTCCGAAAAAGTTACTTATTGCCCATAATGCAGAACATGTTTGTGCCGCATGAAGGGCATTTGCCTTTCATTGCTCTTCTGCCGTTCTTCATCGTTACTTCCTTGGCATCATTCATTTCTTTCTTTGCCTTGCACTTCACGCAATATCCTTGCGCCATTATGCACCTCCCGGGTTATTGATGTTTCTAAAATGTATCATACTATGCTACTATTGTCAAGGTTAACTCAAATCTTATACAATCTATGTTGCTTTATGTACTTACCTACCTGACCAGGCACAAGCCTTATTATGGACTTATTATTCTCTATCCTTTGCCTTATATCCGTGGCAGATATATCCTTAGCGTCTACATGTAATGTAACGGACTTAGCAGGCCTGTCCTTTATTGAAAATCCCGGCCTTTTCGCGACGACAAACTTGCAGAGCGCCAGGATCTCTTTTAAACCTTTCCACCGCTTCAGTTCCTTTATAGAATCAGACCCTGTGATAAAAAAGAACTGCGTATTCTTGGCGTAAGCCCTTCTCAGCCTTCGCAGCGTTTCTATTGAATATGATGTTCGTTTTCTTTTTATCTCAATATCAGATATTTTAAAGCTCCTGTTGTCCCTGATAGCCAGCTTTACCATCTTATATCTGTGCAGGGCGCCTGTGCTTTTGTGTTTTAAAGGGGATAGATATGTGGGAATAAATATTATTTTATCAAGGGAGAGCTTAGTTAGAGCCTTCTTTGCAAGATGAAGATGGCCAATATGTATAGGGTCGAATGACCCGCCGAGTATACCTATGCGCATAATACAGTCACATCTCACCCCGGGTAGCTGCGTAGGCTACCCAATTGGGTAGCCTACGCAGCTACCCGGGGTAGTTATAGTCACAAGCTATGTATCGCTTTATTGTGCACTGCTTCTGAAACCTCTTGGATCGCTTCAGACAGGGTAGGGTGCGCGTGTATTACGCTGGCCAGTTTCTCAGATGTTATGTTGAACTGAATACAAGGAGATATCTCAGCGACCAGTTCAGTTACATGAGGGCCTATTAGCTGAGCGCCTAGGATCTTATCAGTCTTATTATCCACTACTAATTTTATAAATCCCTCTGTCTCTCCTGATACATGGGCCTTTCCAATTGCTGAAAACAAAAATTTCCTTGCCTTGACATCAAGGCCGTCAGCGCGTGCCTTTGCCTCAGTCATACCAACGCTCGCGATCTCCGGACTGGTAAATATGCAGCTTGGTATTACATTGTAATCTATGCCTGTGTTTCTACCTACCATGGCCTCAACAGCGCATATGCCTTCTCTTGAAGCTACATGCGCCAGCAAGATCCCGCCTATAACATCACCTGCAGCATATATATTTTTAACATTGGTCCTGAAATTCTCATCTACCTTTATCCATCCCTTATTATCCCTTGTCATACCATCCAATCCCTCAGAATTAGGCACTCTACCTATGCTCACCGATACCTTTTCTCCTGAAACTGTATCCCCGCTAGATAAAGTCACATTATTATTCTCTATCTTCTCGACCTTTGTGCCTGTGCAGATCTTTATTCCCTTCCTCTTGAAGATCTGCTCTATCTTTTTTGAGATCTCTTCATCTTCAGTGGGCAGTAAGCGCTCCATCATCTCCACAATAGTTATCTCAGAGCCAAATTGTCTGAATATCGAGGCAAATTCACAGCCAATAACACCGCCGCCTACAATTACAATGCTCTTAGGTATGCTTTTTAATTCCAGCATATCTGTGCTTGAAAGGATTGATTTTCCATCAAATTCCATGCCTGGCAATTGAAATGGCGATGAGCCAGTTGCGATCAATATATTCTTTGCATCTATCTTACCCAACTCTGCTTTTGTCCTTACGAGTTCTATCTTCCTTGCCTTAAAAAGCATTTCAATGCCAGAAGAGAGTTTTTTGATTATATTATTCTTTCTCTCTTGCGCCTTTGAAAAATCTATATCAAAACCCTTTATATTGATACCAAACTCAGCTGAGCGCTGTATATTAGCTAAAACCCCTGCTGTAGCAGAAAACGCCTTAGTAGGTATGCACCCCCAATTAAGACAAACCCCACCCACATGCTCCTTCTCAAACACAGAGACCTTAATTCCAAGCTGCGCCGCCCGAATAGCCGCCACATACCCACAAGGTCCAGAACCGATTATTGCAAGGTCATGTTTTGTCATATTAATTTATTAATAGCATCGTGGATGCTCTTTGCAGATTTTTTGAATGCGGTTTTTTCTTCGTTGGTAAGGTCTATTTGGATGATTTCCTTGATGCCTGAAGAGCCTAATCTGACAGGGACGCCTATGTAGAGGTCTTTTTCACCGTACTCGCCGTTTAGATAGGCGCTGGCGCATAAGGTCTTGTTCTCGTTCTTGATAATGGCCTTGAGCATGTGAAAAACTGATGCAGATGGGGAAAAATATGCGCTGCCGGTCTTTAGGTGCGAGACAATTTCTGCGCCGCGCTGTCTGGCGCGGTCTGAAGATTCCTTGAACAGATCCTGCGATAATTTATCAGACCTATTAATAGACACCATTGTATCGCCATGACTGCCCATCATGAATATCTTATCTTTATCCACTGACTTTGCTTTTTCAGAGACAATATTTAAAAATCTCGCGGAATCCAAGACACCTGCCATACCAATAACCTTGTGCGGGTCAAACCCTGTCTCTTTCATCACAAGATAAGTCATTACATCAAGGGGATTTGTTACAACGATCACTATTGAAGTAGCGCAATATTTTTTAATCTGAGACGCTATGCCTTTTATTATCTCTGTATTCTTTTTTAAAAGATCGTCCCGCGACATGCCTGGTTTTCTTGCAAGGCCAGCTGTTATCACGACAATATCCGAGCCTTTGATATCTTTATAATCTTCTGTGCCGATTATCTGCGCCGTGGAATCGAACACAGGCCTTGCGTCAGATATATCCAGCGCCTTGCCTTTTGCAAGACCTGGCACGATATCCACGAGCACGACATCAGCAAGGCCAGCGTCCACAATCCTCGACGCTGTCATTGCCCCTACATTACCTGCACCTATTACTGCGATCTTCATAATCTTTTTTTGGCACACTAAAGTGTGCCCTACATATTGTAGCAATGGCCTTTAATGTTTCATCCGCGCTATCACAGCATCCGCCATTTCACTCGTTCCAACTGCGCTCGGGTCATTCCTGTCTGGCTTTAGATCATACGTGACATCCTTACCCTCTGCTATCACCTGACTCACAGCGTTTTCAAGTCTATCAGCTGCCTTGCCCTCGCCCATATGTCTCAACATCAGCACGCCAGAGAGTATCATTGCAGTAGGGTTCACCTTGTTCTGCCCTGAGTATTTTGGAGCGCTCCCATGTATTGCCTCAAAGAGCGCCATGTCATTTCCTATGTTTGCGCCAGGCGCGATTCCAAGCCCTCCGACCAGACCAGAACACAGGTCTGATATAATATCTCCATATAGATTAGGCAAAACCAGAACATCATACAGCTCAGGTTTCTGAACCAGCTGCATGCACATATTGTCGACTATCCTGTCCTCAAACTCGACCTGGCATCTGTATGCTTCAGCTACCTCGCGGCCAACCTTAAGAAACAACCCGTCTGTCTCTTTCATGATATTAGCCTTATGTACGAGGGTGACCTTTTTTCTTTTATTTTTAACAGCGTAGTCAAACGCAAACTTGACTATCCTCTTTGACGCCTCGATCGATATAGGCTTTATACCAATGCTAGAATCTTTTTTTATAGTAGCTCCACTGGCCTTCTCTATATATTTTATTATATCTTTAGTCCTGGACGCGCCTGCTTCAAACTCTATTCCTGCATACAGGTCCTCTGTATTTTCCCTTACAACCACCAGATCAAGATTTTCATATCTGGTCTTCACACCTTTGTATATCTTGCAAGGCCTCAGGCATGCATATAGATCAAGAGCTACCCTCATCTGCACATTTACAGACCTGAACCCCTTGCCCACGGGAGTTGTTATGGGCCCCTTAATAGCTACTTTGTTCTTTCTTATGGAATCGAGGACTCTTTTCGGCAGGACCTCGCCATACTTATCCATAGCCTCCTGGCCTGCTATCTCTTCTTCCCATTCGATCTTTGCGCCCGTAGCATCAATGCATCGCCTGGCAGCAAGACTGACCTCTCTCCCTATCCCGTCTCCTGGTATAATAGTTACCTTATGCGCCAATTCCCCTCCTCTACCAAACTAACTTTACACTTGAGTGGATGTAGACCAGGTTTAAACCTGGTCTACATCCACTACTTTACACTCTTGCAATGTCAGAGTGTAAAGTTAGCTGTGTGATTATGTGAATATCTTTAGACCGCCGTGTTTCTTGTACAGATTTACAATACCGCCTTCTTCGATCAACGACTTCTGAAACTTATTAAACGGCTTTATTGACAATGACTTTCCTTTTGTCTGATTAAAGACAAGGCCTTTTTTCAGGTCAAGCTCTATGATATCGCCCTGTTTTATCTTTTCAGTGTCACACTCTATAAGCGGCAATCCAAGGTTAAATGCGTTCCTGTAAAATATTCTTGCAAAGCTCTTCGCCAATACAGCGACTCCTCCTGCAAATTTTATTGCAAGGGGCGCCTGTTCGCGCGATGAACCGCATCCAAAATTTTTACCAGCCACGACAAAAAAAGACCTTCCTCTGAGCTTCTTATAAAAGCCGGGATCTTGATCCTCAAAAACATGCTTGGCAAGCTCATTCGGGTCCTGGATGGAAAATTTGTACCTACCTGAGATTATAAGATCTGTATTTATATCGTCGCCAAATTTGTACGCTATGCCGTTCATATCCTTGCCTAAAGATTCCTTATGTCATCTGGGTTTTTTATATATGTCCTGAAGGTCGACTGGCTTATAACACCTTTTTGAAAAAGCATTTTTAGAGACTTGTCCATTGTATGCATGCCGAACTGAAAACCTGTCTGAATGTGCGTCAGGATCTGCTCTGTCTCTTGTTCACGCACGAGATTTCTTATAGCAGGCGTTGCGATCAATACCTCTGTGGCAAGGATCCTGCCTGCCCTGTCTATCCTGGGCAGTAATTGCTGTGAAATAATGCCCTGCAATGTTCCGCCAAGCTGTATCTTGACCTGCTGCTGTTGACCAGGAGGAAAAACATCTATTATCCTGTCTATGGTCTGCGATGCATCAGGCGTATGCAGGGTCGCCAGGACAAGATGTCCTGTCTCTGCCGCTGTCAAGGCAGTAGATATTGTCTCCAGATCCCTCATCTCTCCCACCACCAGCACATCAGGGTCTTGCCTTAATGCATGCCTCAAGGAATTGGCAAAAGACCTGGTATCTGAATGGACCTCTCTCTGCTTTATAATGCTGCGTTTATTGGTATGTACAAACTCGATAGGGTCTTCTATGACAATAATTATTGACTGCCTTTCGCTGTTTATGAGATTCACCATACCAGCCAGAGTCGTGGTCTTACCAACGCCTGTAGGTCCGGTAACCAAGACCAGGCCCTGCGTCCTTCTGGATAATTCAGAGACCACGGGCGGCAGGCCTAACTCTCCCAGCTCTCTGATCCGCAGCGATACGAGTCTAAACGCAGCCTCTACGCTGCCTCTCTGCATGTGCACATTGACCCTGAACCTATTTATGCCTGGTATCTCAAGAGAAAAATCAAGCTCCAGATCCCTTTCAAATATGGCCTTTTGCTTATCATTTAATATACTATAGACAAGACGTTTGCATTCTTCTTTTGTTATCTTTGAAAAATTTGACAAAGGTATAAGTCGGCCATCTATCCTTACTACAGGCAGGGTATCGGTTGTTATGTGCAGATCTGACGCCCCTTTTTCACTTGCGATCTTTAATAACACTCTTATGTCCATGCTATTTTCCTTTCGATTATGATAGATATTTTCTTGGGTCAGTGATCTGTCCTTTTAAGGCAGATATGGCTACTGTGGCAGGAGACGCGAGATAGATAAATGCGTCAGGATTACCCATCCTGCCTTTAAAATTCCTGTTTGCCGTCGAGATAACATTTTCGCCTTTTGATGGAACACCATTATGGGTCCCTACGCAAGGCCCGCAGCCAGGCGCGACAACGCACGCACCTGAAGTGATAAAATCTGATATAATGCCTTTTTTCATCGCCTCTTCAAAAATAGCCCTGGACGCAGGCGCAATGATCAGCTTAGTGTACTTGGCGATCTTTCTTCCTCTTAAAATAGATGCGGCTATCTTTAGATCCTCTAATCGCCCATTTGTGCATGTGCCGATAAACGCCTCGTCTATCCTTGTGCCTTTTATTTTGTCCAGAGCAATTACATTATCTACAGTATGCGGCTTAGCCACCTGCGGCACGATCTTACTCACATCAAACTCCAGAACCTCTTCATACCTTGCATCCTTGTCACTCTTTATTTCTTCACCCTTCACCCTGCACCCTACACCTCTAAGATATTTACACGTCGTGGAATCTGGTTCCATCAGTCCTGCTTTCGCACCCATCTCTATAGCCATATTTGATATAGTAAATCTTGCATCCATGCTAAGACCTTTAATATAGCTTCCTGAGAACTCAACTGCCTTATAAGTGCAATAATCTGCGCCAAGCTTGCCAATAATAAAAAGGATCACATCCTTTGAGTAAACGCCTTTCTTAGGTCTTCCTTTTAAGATAATCTTTACAGTCTCAGGCACCTTAAACCAATTCTTGCCTGAGGCAAGCGCAACTGCCAGATCAGTGGAGCCCATACCTGTTGAAAACACGCCCAGCGCTCCATAGGTGCATGTGTGCGAATCCGCTCCCACAACCAGGTCTCCTGGCTTCAAGATCCCTGCCTCCGGGATGACCTGATGGCAGACACCGCATCCAATATCAAACAAGTTCAAACTGTGTTCTTGCGCAAAAGAGCGCATCTTTTTATGCACCTCAGATACGCCTATGTTTGGACTGGGAGAACTGTGATCAATAACCATGCAGAATTTATTCTTGTTAAATACTTTTTTCACGCCTAATTTTTTAAACGAGTCTATTATAAGAGTGCTTGTGCCGTCCTGGCCAAAGCAAAAATCAATATTGCAGACCGCTACATCGCCGGCTTTTACCTCTTTGCCGCAATGCGCGCTGAAGATTTTCTCGGATATCGTCTTGGATGACATGATAGCTTTCAGCTGTCAGCTTTCAGCTATCAGCTGCTGAAAGCTGAAAGCTCATTTATTAAACCAGGTTTCTATTCTATCCATCCCGTTTTTTATATTCTCCATACTAGTGGCAAAGCTGAGACGAACATGCCTGTCGGAACCAAAGGCCTTGCCCGGCACTACTGCCACCTTTGCCTCTGCCAAAAGTCTCTCGCTAAGCTCCATACTGGCTATGTCTTTCTTCTCGATCCTGGGAAAAACATAGAATGCGCCTCCAGGTCTTTCGCACGAAAGCCCTTTTATGTCCTTTATACGCCCGACAATATAATCCCTGCGTCTCTCGAACTCCGTGACCATGTTTTTGACATCAGAGGTCTTTTCCTTAAGCGCCTGAAGCGCTGCCTCCTGGCTTATAGAGGTCGGGTTTGAAGTAGAATGACTCTGTAGATTTTTTACTGCCGCGGCTATTTTCTCGTCACTAAACCCTGCATATCCTATTCTCCAGCCTGTCATGGCAAAGCTCTTAGAGGCACCGTTCACCACAATCGTCTGATTAAAAATGTCGTCGCCCAGGGATGCGATGGAAACATGGACTCTTTGGTCAAAGATGATCTCTTCGTAGATCTCATCGCTTATGACCAGAATATTATTTTTAACGACTATGTCTCGTATCTTCTTAAGTTCGTCAACATTATAAACACACCCGGTAGGATTGGCTGGGCTGTTTAAAACAATTACCTTTGTCTTCTTCGTCAGCGCGGCCTTAAGCTTTTCAGGGGATACCTTGAAACCGCTCTTCTCATCCGTATCTATAAAAACAGGCGTGGCGCTGGCCAATTTTACCATCTCTGGATAGCTCAACCAGTAAGGGGATGGTATAATGACCTCATCACCCCTGTCACAAACAGCCTGAAATATATTGTAGATAGAATGCTTGGCCCCGCAGGATACGACTATCTGGGAGGGCTCGTATTTTAATTTATTGTCGTTGAAAAATTTGTCACAGATCGCCTTTTTCAGCTCGTCAGTACCTGAGGCAGGCGTGTACTTGGTAAGGCCTTTTTGGATAGCTCTTATACCAGCTTGTTTTATGTGGGGAGGGGTGTCAAAGTCAGGCTCGCCAGAACCAAATCCTATCACATCAATGCCTTCTCGCTTCATCTTCTTAGCCTTGGCCGTGATAGCAAGGGTCATTGATGCAGATACATTTTGTACTCGGGAAGATAGCTTCATGCCTTTTATATATTTCCACGATTATTCCCGACTCATTTCGTACGCTCGAATAATATTGTTCGAGCTTGTCGAGAACAATTCCTCATAGGTTCCGCCTGCCCCGTACCCGAGCGAAGCGAGTGGTATGGGGCGGTTATTTCTTCTTACCGAATAATTTCTTAAAGAAACTTGGTTTCTTCTCTGGTTCCTTTGCCTGCCCCGTACCGGAGCGAAGCGACTGTTGCGGGAGTTGTTCTGGTTTTTTTACAGGCTCGACAACCTTCTTTGGCTCTTCCTTCTTTTCTTCTTTAGGTTTCTCTGGTTTCGGCTTTTCTATACTTGGCTTTGGTTTCAGCTCTGGTTTTTTCTCAGCCTTGATCTTTGGCTCTGGTTTTTTCTCAGCCTTGATCTTTGGCTCTGACGCGGGCTTCTCTTCCTTTTGTGATTTCTTTTTGGCTGGTTCTATACTTGGCTTTGGCTTTGGTTTTTCAACAAACTCAAGGATGGCCATCTGTGCATTGTCACCGCGTCTCCTTCTGGTCAACATCACCCTTGTGTACCCGCCTTTTCGCTCTTTAAACAAAGGCGCTATATCATTAAATAAGATAGAGACCAGATCGCGACTACCTAAAATACTGTAGGCCCTCCTCCTTGCGGTCACATCTCCGGCCTTTGCAAGCGTGACAAGCTTATCTGCAAGACGTGAAGCCTCTTTTGCCTTGACCTTCGTGGTTGTAATACCTTTGCTGATAATAAGGCCTGATACAAGGAGTTTCAACGTGGCCTTATAATGGCTTCTCTGTCTTCCGAATTTTACACTGTGCTTGCGATGTCTCATATTACTTGCCTTTTTTCTTGCCCGCCTTTGGCTTATCCATGCCAAATGACAACCCCATGGTCTTTAACACCTCTTTTATCTCTGTCAGGGACTTTTTGCCAAAATTTCTATATTGCAACATGTCCTGCTCTGTCTTATACACAATCTCTCCGATGCTCTTTATGCGCGCCTCTCTTAAGCAATTGTTGCTTCTTACGGAAAGCTCGAGTTCTGTAACAGGGAGAGCTAATTTATCTATGAGCTCCTTATCTTCCTTGCTTTCCTCTTCCACATGATCCTCTATCTCTACCTGGCCTAGCTTTGAGAACACGTCAAGATGACCCTTTAGTATATGAGCGGCGTAAAGGACTGCCTCTTTTGGCTCAATGCCCCCATCTGTCCAGATCTCTATGATCAATTTGTCATAATCAGTTACCTGCCCGACCCTTGTGTCTTCTACGCGAAAATTTACGCGCCGTATTGGAGAAAACACAGAATCAACAGGGATAACGCCTATTGGCTGGCCTTCTTTTTTATTTCTCTCAGCAGGTACATAACCACGGCCCTTGCCGATCTCAAGCTCCATATTAAATTTTGTGTCTTTTGTAAGCGTAGCGATATGAAGATCTGGATTGATCACCTCCACGGTGTCGTCTGTGACTATATCCTTTGCAGTCACCTCGCCTTTTTTTGACGCCTTTAAACGGACTATCTTTGGCGATCTAGAGTGAGATTTAAGAACAAGCTGTTTTATATTCAATATTATTTGCGGCACATCTTCCAGCACGCCAGGGATCGTAGAAAATTCGTGGAGAACACCGTCGATCTTTACAGAGGTCACTGCAGCTCCTCTGTAGACGAAACAAGAATGCGCCTCAATGAATTCCCTATCGTAGACCCAAAACCCCTCTCGAAAGGCTCTGCCGCAAACTTCCCATAATAGTTTGTGTAGGTCTTTTCGTCGTACTCTAATTTCTTAGGCATCTCGAATGTCTTCCAACTTATTCCCATTTGATTCCTCCTTAGACAATGAAACAATATAACAATGGAACATTGTTATATTACTTAGAATAAAGTTCTACTATAAGCTGCTCTTTAATGTTCATCCCAACGTCACTTCTTCCAGGAAGACGTGTAACACTTGTCTTAAGCCCTTCAAAATCCCCTTCGAGCCAGTCTGGAACGCCTCTGCTCTTTATCTTCTCAATCACCTCTTTTACATTTTTTACAAGCTTGTCCTTTTGTTTAAGCTTGATCACATCTCCGGCCTTGATCGAATATGACGGTATATTCACCTTTCGATCATTCACGAGCACAAGGCCATGCCTTACCATTTGCCTTGCCTGCGCCCTCGAATACGCATAACACGATCTGAACACAACATTGTCCAGCCTTCTCTCTAAAATCTCCAGGAGTTTTGCGCCTGTGACACCCTTGGAGAGCTCAGCAAGCTTAAAATATTTTCTAAACTGCTTCTCAAGGACACCGTAGATCTTCTTTACCTTTTGTTTTTCCCTTAACTGTATTCCATAATTTGAAGGCTTAAACCTCCTGCCTTTGCCGTGTTCCCCCGGGGCATAACCCCTTCGAGCAAAGCCGCATTTATCCGAAAAACATCTTGTGCCTTTCAGAAAAAGCTTTTCCCCTTCCCTCCTGCAAACTCTACATGATGAACCTGTGTATCTTGCCATTCTTTATACCCTTCTCCTTTTCGGCGGCCTGCAGCCATTGTGAGGTATAGGCGTAACGTCCTTTATGGCGCTCACGCGTAAACCTGCTGCCTGGATAGCCCTTATTGCTGATTCCCTGCCTGAGCCTGGACCTTTTACAAATACCTCTACATCCTTAAGCCCATGTTCCAGCGCTTTTTTTGCAGCGTTCTTAGCAGCGATCTGCGCTGCAAAAGGAGTTGATTTCTTGGAACCCTTAAAACCAACAGAGCCGCAACTAGACCATACCACAGTATTCCCCTGCTTGTCGCAAATGGTCACTATCGTATTATTGAATGTGGCCAGCACATGCGCAATACCACTGGTTATATTCTTTAATGACTTTTTCTTTGTCTTCTTTTTCTCTACCATGTTTATTCCCTTCTATCAAGAAGTTGATCGCAAAGTACGCGACAAGATCTTTAATTTAGAATATTCGATCTGCTGATTTTTTCCCGGCGCGCCCTGTGTTTTAAGCGGCTGGCGGTGCCTGTGACTTTGCTTTTCTTGTTACGCCGACTGTCTTCCTGGGCCCTTTTCTGGTCCTAGCGTTTGTCTTAGTCCTCTGCCCTCTGACAGGCAAAGACCTCCTGTGCCTGAATCCCCTGTAAGAACCTATCTCTATCAGTCTCTTTATATTCTGCGTAGCATCCCGTCTTAAGTCACCCTCTACCTTGTATTCCTTTTGGATGACAGCAGCTATTCTGGAGACTTCTTCTTCCTTGAGATCTTTTGCCCTGGTGTTTGGGTCTACGCCTGCAGCCTTAAGTATCATGTCAGACGAAGACTGGCCTATACCATATATATAGGTAAGGGCTATCTCGATCCTTTTATCCTTTGGTAAGTCTATTCCCGAAATCCTGGCCATCTTAATTCTCCTTGGACTCTATGTTAGTGGCAAATGAAAGGCGTCAAAAAAATCCACTGACACTTTTCGCTTCTATTACCCCTGTCTCTGTTTATGCTTTGGATTTGCGCAAATCACTCGCACAATGCCTTTGCGTTTAATGATCTTACACTTATCACACATTGTTTTAACTGACGGCTTAACTTTCATATTTTCTTCTACCTCTGTTTTATTTGCTTCTATATGTTATCCGGCCTCTTGTCAGATCATAAGGCGAGAGCTCCATTTTTACCTTATCGCCTGGCAATATCTTTATAAAATGCATCCTCATCTTGCCTGACACATGCGCAAGGACCTTGTGCCCATTCTCCAGCTCTACCTTGAACATCGCATTTGGCAATGATTCAAGCACTTTTCCCTCTACCTCTATCGCCTCTTCTTTTGCCATGTTTTCAGCTACCTCTGTTTTTTATGTAAGTATCTTCGCTTGCTTAACTCCCACGCACACTGTATGTTCGAAGTGGGCTGAGAGCTTGCGGTCTTTCGTAACTGTTGTCCAGCCATCTTCGAGTATCTCGACCTCATATCCGCCTTGATTGATCATCGGCTCTATAGCAAGCATCATACCTTTCTTAAGCCTTGGCCCTGTGCCTGGTTTTCCAAAATTCGGTATCTCTGGCTCCTCATGCAATGCCTTGCCTATGCCATGACCAACAAAATCCCTGACAATCGAATAGCCATAACCCTCTGCATAATCCTGAATTGCATGAGAGATATCAAAAAGCCTGTTTCCTTCTACTGCCCTCTCAATACCTGCTGAAAGCGCGTCTTTTGTGACCTTTATTAAATCCTCGGCCTCTTTGGAAATACTACCGACGCTCACTGTAATAGCTGCGTCAGCGTAAAAGCCGTTTTTCTCAGCACCTACATCTATACTCAGGATATCTCCTGTCTTTAGGAGCTTTCTGCCAGGGATACCATGAACCACCTGCTCATTGATAGACGCGCATATACTGGCCGGGAACCCCTTGTAGCCTTTAAACGCTGGCTTGGCTCCAAGTTCGCCTATAATTTTTTCTGCCTCTGCATCTAGCTCTGACGTTTTTATCCCTGGCCGTACAACCTTTGATAATTTACAAAGAACTGTCTTTACTACCCTGCCGGCTTCTTCTATGAGCGCTATTTCACGCTCTGATTTAATTTCAATCATTTGATCTTTACTGCCTATTTTTAGACTTTTTCAGCGCTCTCTTACTATGCCCGATAGCTCCTCATAAGCCTCGTCTTTATCCAGATCTCCTGACATCTCTTTTAAGATGCCCTTGTCTCTATAATAATCTATCAATTCCTTCGTCTGATTATTAAATACATCCAGCCTTGTCTTTATCGTCTCTTCATTGTCGTCTTTTCTCTGATAGAGTCCTCCGCCGCACTTATCGCATACGCCTGGTTTTTTTGTCGGCATATTTACTATGTGATAACTTGCCCCGCATTCCCTGCAAAGCCTCCTGCCGGTAAGCCTTAAAATAATCGTCTTCAATGTTGTCTCAAAATATACCACAAGCTCAACGGGCAATTTTAGAGCCTTAAGCGCCACGTCCATCTTCTTAGCCTGATATATGGTCCTTGGAAATCCATCCAATATAAAACCTTTGTCAGTGTTGCTCGCCCTGATCTTATCGAGCATCATCTCTATGACAATATCATCCGGCACCAGCTCTCCCTTTTCCATAAAAGAGTTTGCCTTTTTCCCTATAGAAGTGCCTTTTTTTACATTATCCCTTAATATGTCGCCTGTCGAAAGATGAAGGATACCCAGTCTTTCAAAGAGCATGACCGCCTGCGTGCCTTTTCCTGCGCCTGGCGGACCTATTAACACGAGCCTCATTACCTTCGCCCCTTAATGCGGCCCTTCTTCATAAACCCTTCATAGTGCCTCATCAAAAGTTGCGATTCTATCTGCCGCATGGTGTCCAGCATCACGCCTACCATAATGAGAAGCGCAGTACCGCCAAAGAAACTTGCTATTAAATACGGCACCTTTAACCATGCGCCCAGCATATCAGGAAAAACAGCTATGAATGCCAAAAATATCGCGCCCGGCAATGTAATGCGAGTCATGATAAAATCAAAATATTCTGCAGTGCGTCTCCCTGGCCTTACGCCTGGCACAAAACCCCCATATTTTTTCATATTGTCGGCAACGTCAGCAGGGTTAAACGTTATGGCAGTGTAAAAATATGCAAAGAATACGATTAAAAGACTGTATACGATCGTGTACAATAATTGGCCCCTTACGAGTGACTGCGCTATTTTTTGCAGGCCTGGGTTTTGTATCAGCCCGGCTATGGTAGCTGGAAAAAGTATGATTGATTGCGCAAAGATTATAGGAATAACACCTGCCTGGTTTACTCTAAGAGGTATATATGTGCTCTGACCGCCATACACCTTTCTGCCTACGATCCTCTTGGCATACTGCACCGGGATCTTGCGCTGGCCTTGAGTGATCAAAATTACAGCTACTACAACTAACACGCCGATCGCAGCCATGATCAACACCCTTGGAATAGCCAGCTGCCTGTTCTCAGGCGCAAAAGGAGAAATCAGGACATAGACCTGGTGCAGGGCTGTGGGCAATCTGGAAATTATGCCTGCTGTAATTATAAGAGAGATGCCATTGCCTATACCTTTCTCCTGGATCTGTTCACCAAGCCACATGATAAAAGCAGTCCCTGTAGTCAATGTGATGACTGTCAATATTCTGAATGCTACACCGGGATTATCCACTATCTGTAATCCCTGAAACCTTGCCGGGTTCTCGAGCCAGAGGCTGATAAAAAATGACTGGACTACAGCCAGGACGACTGTACCGTACCTGGTATACTGTATTATCGTTCTCCTGCCTGCCTCCCCTTCCTTTGATAATTTTTCAAGGTGAGGCACTACAGTAACCAAAAGCTGCAGAATGATCGAGGCGGATATATACGGCATAATACCCAGCGCGAATATAGTCAGACGCGTGAGTGCGCCGCCAGAAAACATATTCATAATGCCAAAGAGCGTGCCGCCCTGAGACCTGGACACATTCTCAAAAAACTGCACAAGCGCCGCGCCATTTACCCCAGGAGTAGGTATATAGGCGCCTATTCTATAGACACTGAGGAGCGCAAGCGTGATAAAAAGCTTTTTTCTCAGATCTGGTATCCTAAATGCGTTTGCTAAGGCTTTTATCATTTATCTTTGTTTGATTCTTTAGATTTCTTTTCTTCCGCGTTAGTTCCGCGATGTTTTTCAGTTCCGCGCGGTTCCGCGATTATTTCACATTTCCCGCCGACTGTTTCGATCTTTTTGACTGCGCTTTTCGAAAACGCGTGCGCCTTTATATTTACAGGTATCTTGATCTCGCCTCCGGCAAGCACCTTTAAAAATTTTACAGACTTTTTTATTATACGATTTTCTTTTAAAAGCTCGGGCGTAATAAAACTCTGCGTCTTTAAGCCTTCAAGATCACTGATATTTATTATATGTTCACCCTTTTTAGGGTACTTATTAAAACCCCTCTTTGGCATCTTGCGAATAAGCGGCATCTGCCCGCCTTCGAAGCCAGGGGTTGTGCCTTTTCCAGTCCTGGACATCTGACCTTTGTGTCCTCTGGTAGATGTCTTGCCATGGCCTGAGCCTGGGCCCCGGCCTACGATCTTACGTCTCTTTTTCGAGCCCCTTGCTGGTTTTAGATCTTCTATCCTCATTGTATCCTTCTCTCGATACCGTGGGTAGCTGCGTAGGCTACCCAATTGGTAGCCTACGCAGCTACCCACGGTATAATATTATTCCTCTTCCTTATCCCGTTCGATTCTTAGTGTCTTCAGTCCCTCTAAAGTCGCCTTTGTTACATTTATAGGGTTCTGAGTACCCAATGACTTGGTGAGTATATCCTTTATACCTACAGCATCACATATGGCGCGGACTGTCCCGCCTGCAACAACACCAGTTCCTTCAGAGGCTGGCTTTAAAAGGACCTTTGCTGCGCCAAACTTGCCCATGACTTCATGCGGGATAGTGCTACCCTTCAAGTGCACTTCTAAGAAATTCTTCTTTGCGTCTGAAAGGCCCTTTTTTATTGCATTTACCACTTCATTTGCTTTGCCATATCCGCAGCCGACCTTGCCATTACCATTGCCAAGAGCTACCAAGGCAGTAAAAGAAAATCTCTTGCCGCCTTTGACAACCTTTGATACCCTGTTGACTGTAATGACCTTTTCTATGTATTGTTCCTGCTGGGCGTTATCTATCCCTCTCATTACTCTTTCTTTTACCTTTGACTGATCTTTACCTAACAATTGTTCCTCCGATTTTTAAAATTTCAGTCCTGCTTCGCGCGCAGAATCAGCAAACGCCTTTATACGTCCATGATAAAGATATCCGCCTCTATCAAATATGACCTTTTCCACACCGATCTTCTTCGCCTCTTTTGAAACATGCGCTCCCAGCTTCTTGGCTGCCTCTATATTCCCGCCCTTTGCGCATTCTTTCTTAAACGCCTTGTCATTTGTAGAAAACGACAGGAGCGTGATCTGGCTTAGATCATCTATCAATTGGATATGTAGATTTTTATGACTTCTATGCACGTTCAGCCTGGGCTTTTCTTTTGTCCCGGACACAGTCTTTCTTATCCTATGGTGCCTTGTTAACCTGCCTCCCTCTGCCTTATTTCTGATCTTCTTCTTTTTCATATTATGCGACTGCCTTTCCTGCCTTCTTCCTTACATGCTCGTCTGCGTATCTTATGCCTTTGCCTTTATATGGCTCTGGCTTTAAAAAATCTCTTATCTTCGCAGCAGCCTCTCCTACCTTTGCCTTATCAATACCTTCCACGACTATCTGATTTTGCTTTGGCGTCTTTACGCTGATTCCTTCTGGTATGGAATATGTCACCGGGTGCGAAAAACCCAGCTGTAGATTAAGCGTTTTTCCAGCTGCCTGCGCGCGATATCCCACTCCCTGAAGCTCCAAATTCTTTACATACCCCTCGTCAACGCCTTTTATCATATTCTGTATGTACGCCCTGGCAAGGCCGTGCATTGAATAGCTGATCTTGTCCTCTTTCGGCCTCTTCACTATCAGCTTGTTTTCTTTTAGCTTGACCTCTACCTGAGTCGGAAATGTCCAGCCCAGCTTGCCTTTTTGGCCTTCGACAAGGACCTTGCCTGCCTCTATCTTTATCTTTACCTTATCAGGTACTTGTATGGGTCTTTTTCCTATCCTTGACATAGCTCTTACCAGACATAGCAGAGTACTTCTCCGCCAGTCTGCATCTCCCTTGCCTGTAGATCTGTGACAATACCCCTGGATGTCGACAAAACCGCTATTCCCAGCCCGCCTAGCACTCTAGGTAACCTGTCCCTCTTAACGTATCTCCTGAGGCCTGGCCTTGAGATCCGCTTAATGCCTTTTATTGCAGCAGGTCCTGACTTTGTATATTTAATATATACCCTTAAGAGCCCCTGCTGCTCGTTCTCCATGAATTTAAAGTCCTTTATAAATTTCTCTCTCTTAAGAATACCCAATATTTCCTGAGATATCTTTGAGAACGGCACGTCTACCTTTATCTTCTTAGACATGATGCCATTCCTGATCACAGTCAGCATGTTTGCAATAGGATCTGTTAAACTCATCTTTGTGTCTCCATGTTAATCGCGGAACTTATGCGGAACATTCGTTCCTTCCGCATTGGTTCCGCGCTCTTTTTCAGTTCCGCGTTAGTTCCGCGGTATTTTACCAGCTCGCCTTTGTAATACCCGGTATCTCTCCCCTTGACGCCATTTCCCTGAAACATATACGACAGATGTGAAACTTCCTCATGTAACCTCGGGGCCTGCCGCACAGCTGACACCTGTTGTACCCCCGCACCTTAAACTTTGGTATTTTCTTTTGTTTTGCTATCAAGCACTCTTTTGCCATTATTAGCTTTCAGCTATCAGCCTTCAGCTAGTGAAAGCTGAAGGCTGATAGCTCTCCTATTGTTCGCCCTTTTTCCTAAAAGGCATGCCAAGCAGTCTTAAAAATTCGAATGACTCTTCTTTTGATCCTGATTTAATATTCATGATGACATCCATGCCCTGGATCTTGCCTATTTTATCAATATCGATCTCTGGAAATATCGACTGCTCTTTCAGGCCAAGCGAGTAGCTTCCTCTTTCATCAAAAGAATCAGGCTTGATGCCCCGAAAATCCCTAATCCTTGGCAATGCAACATTTATCAGCCTGTCCAAAAATTCATACATCCTGTTACCGCGCAATGTGACCTTGCAGCCAATAGGTATGCCTTTGCGTATCTTAAAATTTGCTATTGCCTTTTTCGCCCTTGTAACAGCCGGCTTCTGTCCTGTTATCATAGCCAGGTCTTTTTGCGCCTGCTCAAGTATTTTTATGTCCTGACTTGCAGCGCCTACACCCATATTCACGACGATCTTCTTCAGCATCGGCGCCTGTAGAGAATTTTTGTAGCCGAATTTCTTGCTCAGCTCCGGCACGATCTCTTTTTGGTATTGCTCTAATAATCTCGGCGTCATTTTAAATCAATTCCTTACATTTTTTGCAGATCCTGGTTTTTGTGCCGTCTGTCAATATGCTAAAACCGATCCTTGTTGTCTTGTTGCATTTCTGACAGACCACCATGAGATTAGAAACGCTCATAGGGCTTTCCATCTGAATTATACCGCCTTGTTGGTCCTCGCGCGTCCGCTTGGCATGTTTCTTAATAAAATTAATGCCCTGCACAAGCGCCCTTCCTTTGACTGGAAACACAGTAATAATCTTTCCAGACTTACCTTTGTCTTTGCCGGCGATCACCCTTACTGTATCGTTCTTTCTAATTTTAGCCATATTATATAACTTCCGGAGCCAATGAGATGATCTTCATGAAGTTCTTATCTCTAAGCTCTCTTGCTACAGGGCCAAAGATCCTTGTGCCCCTTGGATCTAACTGAACATCTATAATGACTATTGCATTTCTATCAAAACGTAGGTATGAACCATCCTGCCTATGAATAGCATTGGCGGTCCTTACGATCACTGCCTTGACGACCTCGCCCTGCTTGACTGTTCCATCTGGCGTGGCCTCTTTTATATTTGCGCTTATGATATCTCCTATCTCTGCAATATCCCTGCCATGCCTGCCTATTACACTAATACAGCAAGCCTTCTTAGCCCCTGTATTGTCCGCCACATCTAACATCGTCTGCATTCTGATCATAGTTATTTTAATACCTCTAATAACCGCCATCTCTTATGCTTCGACACCGGACGCGTCTCCTGTATCTTGACTTTGTCTCCGACCTTAGCACTGTTCTTTTCGTCGTGAGCCATTACCTTGTTGAACTTTCTGACAACTCGCTTGTAAACAGGATGAGTGGTCGTCCTGTTTATCTTTACAAGTATGCCCTTGTCCATCTTATCGCTTACAACTTCCCCTGTTCTTTCCTTGCGCCTGTTTCTTGTCTCCATATTATTTTTCCCTCAATATAGTTAAGACTCTTGCAATGTCCCTCTTGGCAACTTTGATCTTTGACGGCTTTTCAATCCGGCCGGTTGCGACCTGAGACCTCATCTCAAAAAGGGACTTCTTTAGCCCTATGATCTTTTCTTCCAATTCCTGCTTTGATAAACCTCGAAGCTCTGATGTCTTTGTCATATATTCTTACCACCTCCGTAGCTGCGTAGGCTACCGACGCGGTAGCCTACGCAGCTACGGAGGTGGTCCATGTTATTTACCCGCGGTCTTTGCGAGTCACAAATCTCGTCTTAAACGTCAGCTTTGCAGCCGCGTATCTCATTGCCTCTCGCGCAATGGCCTCATCTACTCCGCCAAGTTCAAAAATCACCTTACCTCTTTTGACTACGCTTACCCAATACAGGGGCACGCCTTTTCCTTTTCCCATCCTGGTCTCTGCAGGCTTTTTAGACACAGACTTATCAGGAAATGCGCGTATCCACAGTTTACCGCTTCCTTTTAACGCCCTCATGACACTCACCCTGCACGCCTCTATCTGCAGATTGGTGAGCCATCCGTTGCTAAGCGCCTTCAACCCGCATTCACCAAAAGAAACATTGCAGCCTTTAGTAGCAATGCCTCTTCTGCTGCCCCTCTGATACTTTCTATATTTGACCCTCTTTGGCATTAACATCTTGCTTTTTTCCTTTTCCTACAATAATATCGCCTTTATATATCCAGACCTTGATACCTATCAAACCAGCCTGCGTGTGCGCTTCTGTAAATCCGTAATCCACATCTGCCTTTATAGTCTGAAGCGGGACTTTGCCTACCTTATACGATTCTTTCCTGGCTATTTCAGCTCCATCCAATCTTCCGCGACAGCGTATCTTTATACCGCCTGCCCCGGCTGTCGTTGCCTGCTGCACAGCCCTCCTCATTGCCCTTCTAAACGCGATCCTCTTTTCCAGCTGGAATGCAACATTTTCAGCCACAAGCTGAGCAGAAAGAGCCGGCTGCTTTATTTCTTTTATGTCGATCTGAAGCTCTTTATCGACTATAGTCTTTAATTCATCTCTGAGCCTGTCTATCTCTGCGCCTTTTCTTCCTATAATGACACCAGGCCTTCCGCTCTGTATTATAACGCGGATCCTATTACTAGCTCTCTCTATATCTATGGATGCAATAGCTGCCTGCGCCAAACTCTTCTTTATATAAGATCTGATCTTTGAATCTTCGATCAATAAGGCTCCAAAGTCCTTTTTTCTAGCAAACCACCTGGAACGCCAGTCTTTTATATATCCTAATCTAAAACTATACGGATGTACTTTTTGTCCCAATTCAAACTCCTTATTTGTTTTCCTTCTTTACCGCAGTTTTCTTCTTTGGTTCTTTTTTGGTTTTCTTTGCGTCCTTTGTTGCTTTTGTCTTATCTCCTGTCTCTTTTGTAGTCGCTTTCTTCTCTGGCCTCTTAATCCTGTCAAGCTCAAGCGTAAGATGAGTCGTTCTATGCCGTATCGTGCTGGCTCGACCCATAGAGGCAGCCCTGAATCTTTTAAGCGTAGGGCCAACATCTGCCTTTATTAAAGAAATATAAAGATCAGCAGGGGCGATACTGGCTTTTTTATCAGCGCTGTCAATGGCTGAGCTCAATAGCCTTTTAATATAGATTGTAGGCCTCTTATTGAGGTTATTAAGCAGTATCTCTGCCTTTATAACAGGCATGCCGTTGACAAGGCGTGTTACGCCTCTTGTCTTTCTTGGTGAAATCCGTAAGTATCTTGCTATGACTCTGGTTATCATGTTTTATGTCTTTGCCTGTGACTGCTCAGTATGAGCGCTGTGCTTTCTAAACACTCTCGTAGGCGAAAATTCGCCAAGCTTATGCCCTACCATGTTCTCTGTTATAAAAACAGGGATAAATTTTCTACCGTTATAGATAGAAAGCGTCGCGCCTACAAACTCAGGCACTATAGTAGACCTTCTTGACCATGTCTTCACCGGTCTTCTCTCGCCTCTCTTCTGCAGGCTCTCGATCTTCTTGAATAATTTCTCGTCAACAAATGGACCTTTTTTTAATGATCTTCCCATGATTACCTCGTTAAGCTGTTATTATTTTGCTTTTCCTGCGTTTAACAATAAACCTATCCGACGGCTTTGCCTTGCGCGTCTTCAATCCCTTTGACTGTTGACCCCATGGCGAACACGGATGTCTTCCTCCGGAAGACTTTCCTTCGCCGCCGCCCATTGGATGATCTACAGGATTCATGACTACCCCTCTTACGCGCGGCTGTCTGCCAAGCCATCTTGAGCGGCCTGCCTTTCCAAGAGAGACTGTATTATGCTCGATGTTCCCGATCTGGCCTATTGTAGCCAGGCAATCCAGCCCTATTAACCTAATCTCGCCAGACGGCAGTTTTACATGCGCATAAGAGCCTTCCTTTGCCAGTATCTGCGCGTAAGTGCCAGCACTCCTCACTATCTTTCCGCCCCTGCCTTTTTTTAATTCCAGATTATGTATAGGTGTTCCTGGCGGCACATTCCTTAGCGGCATTGTATTTCCAGGTTTTATATCTATCTCTTTTGAGCTGGAAATAATGACATCGCCCTTTGCCAGGCCTTGAGGCCAGACTATGTACCTCTTTTCCTGGTCATTGTACAGCAAAAGCGCGATCCTTGCCGAACGGTTCGGGTCGTATTCAATAGACAAGACTGTTGCCGCTATGTCTACTTTGTTCCTCTTGAAATCTATTATCCTATACTTCCTCTTATGGCCTCTGCCCCTCCACCTGGACGTGATCCTACCCTTTGAATTCCTGCCGCCTGTTTTCTTCAAGGGCTCTAGTAATGTCTTCTCAGGCCTGTTTGTAGTGAGCTCCTTAAAATCATGGAGAGCAGTCCATCTTAACGACGCAGTTCGTGGTTTGTATTGTTTTATGCCCATATTTAAATACCCGTGTTGATCGCAGGACCTATGTTTTTGCTGACTCTATGCTATTTCCCTCTTTAAGCGTCACAACTGCCTTTTTCCATTCAGGTGTCTTGCCTTCCTTAAACCTCAGCCTCTTCCACTTGCCCTGCATTATAGAGGTATTGACCTTTACTACCTTTACATTGTAGATCTCTTCGATTGCTTGCTTTATCTCTACCTTATTCGCATCCATGGCGACATGAAAGAGATACTTATTTTCGGGCAAAAGCTCGCTGCCCTTTTCTGTCCTCAGTATATTCTTTATTGTATCGTATGATGTCTTCATTTTACCTTCAGCCTCTTAACAATAGATTCATGTGTATCCTTTGAAAACAAAACCCTGGAATTAGAAAGCACATCGTGTGTATTAAAATCACTGCACAATCTTACGGACAGACCTCGCAGGTTTCTGCAGGAGCGCACGAGATTTTCATCTTTTTCTGAATATATAAAAAGCACCCTCTTACCGTAGACCTTTAGCGCTTTGAGCATCTTTGCTATATCCTTTGTCCTGGGCTGTTTTAGCTCATGGTCTTTTTCCAGCACTACGATCTCTTTATCCTTAGTCTTTGCGCTCAGACTTGAAATAACTGACACTCTCTTCATCTTTTTCGGAACGCTAAAACCAAAATCCCTGGGCTGCGGGCCAAAGACTACTCCTCCGCCCCGCCATAATGGCGATCTTATAGAGCCTGCCCTGGCTCTGCCAGTGCCCTTTTGCTTAAAAGGTTTTTTGCCTCCTCCTGAAACCTCTCCTCTTTTCTTTGTAGAGGCGTTGCCCTGCCTTTTATTTGCAAGGTGCATCACTGTTATCTGATGCATGAGAGATCTGTTTATCTTGGCGCTGAATATACTAGGATCCAACTTAAACTTATCCATTTTTTTCCCTGAAAGACTGTAAGTGTCCACGACCGGGATATCTGTCTTTTGATCCTGTGGTTTTTTTGTCTTTGTAGTCTTATTTGTCATTGTCTTTGTGTCATTTCAAACCCGTCCGCCTAAGGCGGACGGGTTTGAAATAGGTTATTTTTTCTCTTCCTTCTTCTCTGTCTTCTCTCTTACGATCGGTATCTTCTTCGCGCTCTTGATCTCTAAGTAGCCATTGTTTGCGCCAGGCACAGGACCTTTTATAAGTATCAGATTCTTTTCCTTGTATACCTTTATTACCTCTAGGTTCTGAACAGTATTTTTCTTGTTACCCATTCTGCCTGGCATGTGCATCCCCTTCCAGACCCTGGAAGGATAACTGCTTCCGCCTATAGAGCCGACCCTCCTGTGATGCATCGAGCCATGACTATCAGGACCACCAGCCCAACCCCATCGCTTTACACCGCCCTGAAACCCTTTACCTTTAGACGTACCAGTTATGTCCACAAAATCCTTTTCTTTGAATATATCCACTGTGATCTGACTTCCGGCAGAAACTCCCTCATCTGAATCAAATGCCATTTCCCTGACATATGCCTTTGGCTTTGAGTTTAGTTTTTTATATACTGCCAGCTCTGGATTAGGCGTATTTTTCTCTCTCCTGTCTCCGAACGCAAGGGTAAGCTTGTGTTCATGGACTTTGAGCACTGTGCAAGGTCCTGCCTCAACAACAGTTAGAGGTATAAACTTGCCATCTTCTGTAAAAATCTGTGTCATTCCGAGTTTTTTGCCGAGTATGCCTATGTTCATAGCTTGTCCCGCGTCAGTTCCGCGTCCTAACTTTACACTTTGACATTGTCAAAGTGTAAAGTTAGGCTTCCGCGTAGTTCCGCGATTATTTAATTTCCACATCCACCCCTGCCGGTAAATCGAGCTTTCTAAGAGCATCGATTGTCTTTGCAGTTGGGTTGATGATGTCAATGAGCCGCTTATGGGTCTTCATCTGAAACTGCTCTCTTGATTTCTTGTCAACATGAGGGCCTCTCAAGACAGTAAATATCTCCCTCTTTGTTGGCAAGGGCACAGGACCTGATACCATCGCGCCTGTACGTTTTGCAGTCTCTACTATCTCTGCTGCAGACTGGTCAAGTAGCTTGTAATCATACCCTTGTAGCCTGATCCTGATTTTTTGAGCTTGCTGCTGCTGTTGCTGTGCCATATTTGCTCCGTTATTCTTACCCTAATATCTCGTTTACTACACCCGCGCCTACAGTATGGCCGCCTTCGCGTATTGCAAAGCGCAGTTCTTTTTCCATTGCGATAGGTATGATC
>Ga0075116_10000225_pt1 | contig 27082 bp, 35 predicted proteins | sample AntAceMetag02UKC_FD_69786 | JGI IMG/M metagenome (GOLD analysis project Ga0075116, IMG submission 69786) | Saline lake microbial communities from Ace Lake, Antarctica- Antarctic Ace Lake Metagenome 02UKC | ecosystem: Environmental > Aquatic > Non-marine Saline and Alkaline > Saline | place...
GCTACCCCCAACCCAACAGGTGAAACATGGACTGCCCAGAATGCGGATTGCCAAACCTACTGCCCTACGGCCCCTGTACCTCTTCGGTCTATTGCCCGGAGTGCAGGAAACTTTGGGACCGGCCGGAACCGGAACCGGAACCGAGTCCGCAACCTGGCATTCGGTGCTCTTCGGTCGAAAGGGGCCGGCAATGGCGGGAAAACAGAGTGGGGCCGTCGCGCCTTGTCGCGGATCGGGCATTTTACATTCCAAGAGAAAACTGACGAAGGGAACCAGCAATGGCTGTACTATTCATCCTTACAGTAGCAAGTGTAGTTTGTGTCTGGCTAGTCGCCAACAGCGAATCCAGCATGACAGGCCGATTCTAACCGAAGAGGAAACCGATGATTTTACGACACCCAATTGAGATTACTTCACGCCTACTGCCCGGCGTGAAGGTGGGCGACGCCTACATTTCCATCCGCTACTCTAGCCGTCCAGGTGACGACAACAGGTTTCGCTACCATTACTTCATCGACCTACCCGGCGGGGTGGAGCACGAAAACGACGATATGCAATCGGGGTGTGGGTGTGGCAATCTGTTAAACGGACTGGCCGACCTGCTGAGATTCTTGTCTGCTTGCGGGGCAGACTACGCTAGTGGCATGGGTGAAGATGGCTGGGGCGAGAATGCCGACCTATTCCCGTCTGCCGTTGGGGCATGGGCTGCGGAAAATCAGGACGAATTGTCTTCGCTGCAATGCGAACTAGAGGAAACCGAAACCATTTTGATCGAGGAATGAGAACATGGCGTATATCTATGCGGCCGATCTATGGTGCGACTCTTGCGGGGAGTCCATCCGCAAACAGATAACCGAAGAGGGAAAGGCCCCAAGCGACCCATATAAGGAATGGAGTTACGATTCCGACGAATTCCCAAAGCATGTAGGCGACAATGAAGAAAGCGACGGTCCAACAAATTGTGCGGCAGGCGAAGAGTGTCTGGAGGCCGAAACACTTCCGTCTGGCCGCAAGATCGGCAAGCAGCTTGGGGGCTTGACTCGCATAGGGGTGGAGTATCTGTATAACGCAATCGAAGAGGGCGGGGAAGTGACGGAGTTCTGGGCAGAGCATTACAGCGACTACCTTTGATCGAAACCAATCACCACACAAGAGGAATGAGAACATGGGACAATCGATAAACTTGACGCTGCGTAGGGTGAAGCGGTTCCGCGGGATGATACGTGACTTGTGGGACACAGTAGAGCGGATTAAGATGTCGCACAAGGACTACCTTGCTGACCGAAAATTGATTCAGAGCTATCGTGAGTACGAGAGTTTGCCGAACTGGGCAAAGGAACACCTCGGCGGTTACGACCTGGCCAGGTACGATATGATCTGGAAGAAGATGTCGTTCTCTTACGTCGTCTACGGGAAGCGGATTACTACCGATTCCGACGAGTGGAAAAAGGTGGCCTCCGCCGGGGATGCGTCGGAAGGGAAACACGTCTGGACCGACAGTCCGGATAGAATATGGTCTTGACATTCCACGGGTCGGCCGCCGCTTGGACGGCCAACTCGCGGACTGTTACGACTCTAGGTGTTTAATGAAAGGGTATTACGATGGCTAAGACTTGTTGGGTAGTTTGCCACAAGGACGGCGGACACCCCTGCCCGCCGATCGACCGCAATGATTCGTACTATGGCGGGAAAACTCCGGACGCCGGAATGATGGCATTCTGGACAAAGGCAGGTTGCGAAGCGGCGTGCTGCAATCAAGACTACCTGTATGGTCTCAGCACGGAACCTCGGCGATTGGAAGACGTAGTCAAGATTCGTTAGTTTGGAAATTACTTGACAAACAGCGAACCGTGAATTAGACTTGAATAGTCGAAACCAATTTTCAGAACTGGAGAAAAGAAATGATAAAATGTACGATTACTATTCCCGTAAGCAATTCCGATGGGCTGTCTTCGGACTCGCAAAACAGGGGGATCGTCAAGAGGCTTACACACGAGTTCGGAAATTGCACCGCTAGCAATCGCGTCACGGTTCACCGGCCGGGCGGAACAGCCGGTGTCGCAATGCGTCTTTTCGTATACGTCGCCCCCATGGACGTAGGCCGGCTCCGCGACGCTGTTGCGGAGATATGCCGGACGCTAGGCCTCGACTCGATTCAGTTCGAGAGGTCCTTGCCTAGCGTCGAGGATATCGACCCGGCGGAAGTGATGGAGCCGGCCAAAGATCCCATGGAAGAAGCTATGATGCGGCATAGCGACGCCGAACTTGAAAAGCTGGCCACCGAAGTGCAGGACAAGCCCCCGACCCCGGAGGTGCGTGCCGAAAACGACAAGCTAATTGATAGGCTTTTCGGCACTCAATCGACGAAGAGGCCGGCTAAAATGAGATTTTACCGCCACCCAGACGATCCGCCGACAATCGGGCAGGCCACAAAAAGGGCAGAAGAGGCGTTTCTAGCACCAGCTATACTCCCTCCGGAGACTGCCGCCGGGTCGATCTGCAAGGTTGTGCCAAATAGAGGTATCGAGTTCGGCGGAGAGTTGAGCACCGCAATGGTCGCCAGGCTAAAGAACATGGAGTTCGAGGTGCTGCTGTACAGCCAGCGGGGCGTAGTCTCGACAGTAATCAGGGCCAAGTAGGTTGCGACCCCGGACCCTGGGGCAGGCGTCCGCGGCCGGATCGAAAACCAACCAACAACAACCGGAGAGAGACCATGGGAGAAATTGAAGTCAAGTGCGACAATTGCGAGTGTATCGATGTTATCAGTGCGTTTGAGCCGTCTGCATGCACGGCGAACGGGTGGGACGAAGACCTGTATTGGTGCCCACATTGCGGAACCGAAACAACCGTAACGGAGGCGTCCTGCGATGCTGGCAACTGAGATCATCATCGAGACCGACGAACCGCGGACACTGTATCCAGAGAGTCCGCTGACAATCCACGAAGTACGCGACCAGTTCCGTCGCGACGGCAACGACCCGATTGTCTTTCTTGACGACCGGGGCACCGCAAGAGTGTCGTTTGTTCCACTGGACTGCCCCTACGCCTATCCAACCGAAGCTTTCTGTAACTAATCACAATGGAGATTACTATGGACTATTCTGACTTGAGTGACTTCGATGAACTTGACGAACCGCATGTCCCTGACAGTGCCGAGGAAATCAGAGGCTATCCGCCGGTTCCGTTTCCAGACCTGCAAGAGTTCGAGTCTACGGAATGGAAGGATACGGAAAAAAGCTGGTTCGTCGATAGCTCCGGAACGGGAGCGGACAACGAACCCGCTCTCACTATTAGCCAATTCAAGTTGAAATTGGAGGCGTATCACAAGGCCAACCCCACGCACGGGTTCGGCCTCACTGGAGTGGGGCAGTTCCAGGTGTACGTGTCTGCTTTTGCTCCGGCATAATGCAGCCATGTTGTATTGGGGTGGATTCAGTATTACTTCAACCTCACGCGGGAGAACATCATGGCTGCAACTATCGGGGACATTATTTCCTACGAAAACGGAGCGTTGTCAGAAGAGGAAACAGTAGAAATGTTTCAGAGCTTAATCGACTCTGGCTTGGCGTGGTCGCTCCAAGGTTCCTACGGTAGGAAGGCGGAGCAATTGATCGAGGCCGGCCACTGTACGCCCCGGTTCACTGCGTAGTGAAACCAATGAAAACAGAATTACGAGACGGCGAGTGGTGGATTACCGGCCAGGATCTCGAAGTCGAGTGCGGTCCCTACGATACCAAGGCCGAGGCCGAGGGCGACCGCATCGGCATGCAGCGGACTTTCAGGCTGGAGAATAAGCCCGGATTCATCACGAGCGACACGGCCAGTGGCCTGATTACCAAGAAAATCTGAGAAAATTCCGGTTTTCTTGGTACTAGACCGACTTATCGATGGTACAATAGACCCTTATCGGCAAAGGCCAGCATTCAATGACAGCACGAAACAACGAATCTCTTGGAGCGAGAGACATGGAAGTATTTCTTATCACCGAAGACGACGAGCACTTGCTCTGTAGCGTCGATGGAATCCGAGAGGGAAGAGACGAAGAGTATGCGGCAAGCATTCTCTTGGGTGCGGTCAAGGCTGCCGTTGGTGCATGGCTGGTCGATTCTGGGCAAGAATTTTCGCAAGACTTCAAGATAGTCATTAGGTAGGGAGAGACAAGTGGCATTTAACCTCGACTCGATTACGAGCGGTACTGTAATGCGTCCGCCGCGGATTATCCTTCTCGGCGTAGAAAAGATTGGCAAGAGTACCTGGGCCGCCGCGTGGCCCGGAGCTATCGGCCTGCCGGTCAAGGGCGAAGAGGGTATCGATGACATTGACGTGCCAGCGTTCCCGCCAAGTCATAGCGTCGTAGATCTCATTTCCGGGCTGTCCACGCTACGGGGTGATAACCACCAGTTCCAGACTGTGTTCCTTGACTCAGCCAGCACGTTGGAACCTCTCATTCACGCCGACGTGTGTGCGAGCAACGGAAACGTCGACAGCATCGAGAAGGTCGGCGGCGGGTACGGCAAAGGATACACGATGTCCCTGTCGCACTGGAGAATGATTACGGAGTGGCTGGATACACTGCGTACCGAACGCAACATGGCGTCCATCATCATCGGCCACGTCAAGGTGAAACGCTTTGACGACCCGGCCGGCGACTCCTACGATCAGTACCAGTTCGACATTCACGACAAGGCCGCCAACCTTCTGTATCGGTGGGCAGATGTCATTCTGTTTGCCAACACAAAGGTTGTCGTCAAGAAAGAAGACGTTGGCTTCAACAAGGAAAAGAAGCGGGGACTCGACCTCACTGGCGGCGCCCGGTTCTTGTATACGCAGAAGAACCCGGCACACCCCGGTGGAGGCCGCGGCGTATACGGGCGACTCCCTTACGAGTTGCCGCTCGATTTCAACGCGTTCATGGCCGCTATTGTGGCGGCCCAGTAGTCTCAATAGGAAAGGCTAGGCATGCCCAAGACGGAAGTAAAAGTTACGCTCGACCAGAAAGAAGTTTCAGACGCAATTATTGCGGCAGCAAGAGAGGCCGCCGGGGTGACTACTGGCGGGGCTCGCTTGGATATATACTACGACAAAGCTGCCAAGGAAGACGGGCACGTAGACTGTGCGACCGTGCATTTTCAGCAGACGAAGAAGTAGAAGAGGGCTTTATGTGGGCGTAGGTAACCACAAGGAAGAAGTGTACCCCCGGCCGAGATTCCAAAGGGCTGTGACACGGCCAGCCACGAGATGGGGGGATGCGAGGTGGAAACCGATGATGACTAACGGTGGTTCAATCCCACCCGCCTGCTCTTTTCGGAAACCATAATCACTTCACCACAAGGGAGAATCCTATGTCTACAGGCCAAGCCGGCGACCTGAGTGCTTTTTTTGCTCCGCAAGGCGGTGCTTTCGACACGAGTTCCGTTGTTCCGCTGGAAGATTTCCTGCCACTTACGCCCGGCGACTATCCGGTCCAAATTGAGGCGGCCGAGATCAAACGAACCAAGGCCGGCGATGGCAACTTCATCGAACTGAGGCTATGCGTGTTGGACGGCCCGGCGAACGGGCGTAAGCTTTGGGATAGGCTCAACATCGACAACCCCAGTGCGAAGGCCGTAGAGATCTCCATGCGGTCGCTTGCTGCCATTGGGCAGGCCACTGGGCTGGCCGTCGTGCGTGACACCCAAGAGCTTGTCGGGAAGATGTGCCTCGCTGCCGTCAAGGTCTCCGCTAAGAACGGCGACAACGAGATCCGCACCTACAAGCCTTTCGACGCCGTAGCTCCCGCGGCTCCGGCGGCTCCGGTTGCCCCGATTGCTCCCGCTCCGGCGGTCTACACTCCCGCTGCTACCGCCGCCCATCAGGCGGCCTACACTCCCGCCGCACTTGCGGCTCAGGCTCCCGCGGCTCCAGTAGCCCCTGTCGCTCCCGCCGCCCCGGCTCCCGCCGCCCCGGCTCCCGCCGCCCCGGTAGCTCCGTTCGCTCCGGCTCCCGCTGTTGGTGTCGCCCCGTGGAAGACCAACGCCGCCGTCCCGCCCGAGACGTTCTGATGCTTGCGGCGGAAGCGGGAGGCTGCACATGGACCACGACTATGCCACTGGACAGTTCCGCGGGTAGTTGTGCATGAAGTGTAACATGACAGATAAACTATCAGAGGAAAACCAGAGCATGACGAAGCAAGTATTCAGGCCGCCTACACCAGAGGAATTCGAGTCGATTGTGGTTCTCGCGTCAGACTTTGACGCGTGCAAGGTAAGGGAGGCCTCCGACAAGGCTGACCGAATCGAAGTTGAGTCGAAGCTCGCCTCCTTGATCGATGGACCGGCAGATGGCCAGCGAACGATTACTCTCCCCGGCAAGGTTAAGGTCGTCGTGAAGCGTGGCTTCACCATTTCGGCAGACTGCGACAAGATTGACGACCTGTGCAAGGAAGCCGAACTCCATCCGCCAGTCAAGTCGTCAGCGACTCGCTCTCTCGACGAAGATGGTTACGAGTGGTACAGGGTGAATAACCCAGACTTCTTCGCGAAGCTCTCGAAGTTCGTCGAGCGGAAACCGAAGAAGGTCGCCGTAACAGTCAAGAGCTAGCTGGTAACATGGCTCTTCGGTTTGGGTCAGTTAAAAACGACACTGGCGAGAGCCGAGTATCTTTCGTGTTCACGAACTCCGCCGAGAGGCTGTACTTCTATGAGGTGCATCCGCTGCTGGTAAACGAAACTCCACCAGCGGTATTGGCGGCGGAAATTAGTACCGGATGGGAGGCGCTGGATGGGTGACCTCGACAAATTTATTCCGAAAGAATCGCCGATCACCGCGGCGATATACGCTCACTACAAGGAAGTAGGTGACGCGGACCCGTACCGCGGCTACCTCGGGGCGTCGATCATCGGGCACCCGTGTGAGCGGTATCTGTGGTATCTCTTCCGGGCCTGCACTAAGGAAGATTTTCCCGGGAGAATCTACCGGCTATTCGAGACAGGTGACCTGGAAGAGATCCGAATGGTCAAGGATCTCCGCGACATCGGCTGCACGGTCCACGACGTTGACCCGCGGACAGGCAAGCAGATCGAGATATCCGACCTTGGCGGCCACTTTAGCGGACACCTAGACGCCGCCTTGATTGGTCTTATTGGTGCCGAGAAGACATGGCACGTAGGCGAATTTAAGACACACAATGCAAAGTCGTTCGCGAAGCTCAAGAAGGCGAAAGTCAAAGCGTCTAAGCCGGTCCACTATGCGCAAATGCAGATCTACATGCACAAGACTGGCATGAAGAGGGCATTGTATTTGGCGAAGAACAAGGACACCGACGAAATCTACACAGAGCGTATCGAGTACGACAAAGAGTTCGCGCTTGGCCTGCTAGCCAAGGCAAAGAGGATAATCACCTCGAACTCTGCGCCCGAGAGAATCACTGAGAACATCGACTGGTGGGAGTGTAAATTCTGTTCGGCCCACTCGCTGTGCTGGGGAATCGGAGACGTAGCCCTCCCGGTCCCGGCCATCAACTGCCGGCAGTGCTGCCACTCGACTCCGACTTGTGCCGGCCACGCCAGATGGGAGTGTGCAAAGCACGCACGCGGCCTGTCGATCGAAGACCAACAGAAAACGTGCGACGATCATCTTGTCCTGCCGGGCCTGCTGAGCTTCGCGGAGCCGACCGACTACGGAAAGGACCCGGCAGGAAATGACTACATTGAATTCACAAATGTCGACGGAAGTAAGTGGATGCACGGCGGAATCGGTTACGCGTCCACCGAACTTCACACTCTTCCCGTTTCAGCCCTCACTAATAAGTTCCTCGGATCAGCAAAGGGACTTTTTGGCGCTGAAGCTACAAGCCACTGCGCCGATGACATTATTTCCCGGTATCCCGAGGAGGATTCTCGAACTTGCTGGACTGGTGAGGCCAGCGGACTAGCGGAAGCGTGGAGCCTCAGGTATCACGACGACATTAGCAAGCTCGCTCCGATAGCAAGGTGCGACGGGTTCGGGTATCAGGCCGTGGAGTTCGAGTTCGGAGAAGTGGGCCGCGTGGCCATTGTGCGAAGCGACAGGAAGGCCGAGATTAGGGAGGGCGTGGAATGACGTTCACGCTGCGCCCATACCAAGTCGCGTGCGAAGAAGCGCTTCATGCGCACATTTGCACGAAGGACACGAACCCGTGCGTCGTGCTGCCGACCGGGGCCGGGAAGAGCGTGTCGATGGCCAGTATCATCAAGAAGTGGCACGTAGACTCTCCGCATGTTCGCGGTTGCATCCTGGCGCATCGGAAAGAACTGGTCCAGCAGAATGCCGAAAAGCTCAATGCTCTTTACCCGGAAGGGAATGTCGGGGTATTCTCTGCTGGACTCGGGAAACGTGATTACGATTCGCCTCTACTTTTCGCATCGATTGACAGCATCTTTAAGCGATCTGGTGAATTCGCTCCATTCGATTTCGTGTTCGTTGACGAAGCGCATCGGATACCTCCCTCCGGAGTAGGAAAGTACCGGACGTTTATAGAGGGCTGCCGCAAGTTCAACCAACACCTCCGCGTTGTTGGCTGGACGGCCACTCCGTTCCGCATGGGCTGCGGGCCGATATGCCACAAGGACCATATTCTCAATGAGGTGTGCTACGAAGCTGGCGTCAAGGATCTCATAGGGCAGGGATTCCTGTCGAGGTTGCGGTCCAAGGCGAGTGTGGCCACGCCGGAGTTAAAGGACGTGAAGAGAAACTCCGGCGGCGACTATATAGTCAAGTCACTGGCCGCGGCAACGAACAAGAAGGACCTGGTTAAAGAGGCGGTCAAAGAAGCTGTCGGCATTATGCGTGCGGAGGGTCGCAAGTCTATGATTTTCTTTTGCGTAGATGTAGAACATTGCTTGCGTGTTTCCGATGAACTCAGGGCGTGGGGAATAGTGGCCCCGCCGGTTACCGGGAAGACTCCGCGCAAAGAGCGCGACATGATAATCCACGACTTCAAGGGGAAGCTGCTGAGGCATGTGTGTTGCGTAAATGTTCTCACCGAAGGCTTCGATGCCCCGCACGTCGACTGCATCGTTTTACTCCGCCCCACCCTCTCTGCCGGACTATTCTCGCAGATGGTTGGGCGTGGCCTTCGGATTAACCCCGGAAAGGAAGACTGCCTTGTCCTCGACTTCGCAGGATGTATCGACGAACACGGTCCCATCGACTTACTTGGTTCAGGACTCAAGACTGTCATGGCAACCTGCAATGAGTGTCGCGAGTCCTTTAGTCGATCAATACGTCGTTGCCCGGCTTGCGGCTGGGAGATCCCAAAACAAGAAGTCGAGAGACTCGAAGCGGTAGAGAAAGAACGCCGAATGCACGGCGACAAGGCATCGAAGCGGTCGATCATCTCGATGCCGGAGGCTCATGCCGTCGACTCCGTTACGGTGTCCAGGCACAAGAAGCCTGGGTCGCCGGACTCTTTGAAGGTTCAGTACAGATGCGGGCTGTCGGTGTTCAGGGAGTGGGTATGCCTCGATCACGAAGGGTACGCCGGCCGCAATGCGAAGCAATGGTGGGTTAAGCGGTCACTAGGTACGTCGAAGGCCGGGGCGGCTACTGTGAACTCCGCACTGGAGGATATGTTTCTCTCGCAGTCATTGCTGGACTGGACGAAGACAATCACGGTGCGCAAGAACGGAAAGTATTTTGAGATCGTTGGCTACAATCAGCCAGTGCAGGGTGACGAATGACAAAAGAGCAAAAACGAATCTTCTTTCAATTTGGGTTTGATAGGCTGCTTTGCCCGAAGTGGATAACCTACAACAGCGAGTGCTTTATGCGCTGCTGCAACGGAAGTGAGCATGGAACAGCTCTTGACCTTGGGGTTGTCGCGGAAACATGCCCTCGTAGACTTACCGCGATGGAGAAGGCCCTCGGCTTGTGGGGTGAGATGAATGAATAGCTTATACGAATACGCGTTGAAGTACGCCGACCTCGGCTGGCCAGTGTTCCCGCTGGCCCCCGGGAAGAAGACTCCGATCACGAAGAGCGGAGTAAAGGACGCCACCGTAGACAAGCTGGTGTTATCGTCGTGGTGGGAGAAGTGGCCCGACGCCAATATCGGCCTGGCATGTGGCAAGGGAAGCGGCGTGTGGGTAGTCGACATTGACATCAACGAAGCGAAGGGCATCAATGGATTTACTTCGCTGCGGGAGGCCGGCTGCACTAACCAGGCAACAGTCAGTCAATATACGCCGCGGGGCGGGCTCCACTTGCTCTTCACAGCCACAGACCCGCCGCGGAACAAGAACTCGTTTCTTCCTGGCGTTGATATCCGCGGCGAAGGGTACTACATTGTCTTGGCGCCATCGCATCTCGACCCATACGACGGCTGCCCGGCCGGTGGTGAGTATTACTGGGCACAGGACCTTGACCCGTGGCGACCTGGGCTGTACCCGGCGCAGTATCCGGACTGTATGCGCCCGAAGGAGATAGTCAAGTTTAATGGCACCCCCCTCGTATACAACGAGACCCTGGCGGCCCCGCGGCAGGACACGCAGCGACGAATTAGCCTCTACCTCGCGACTGTCGACCCGGCAGTCCAGGGGTTGGACGGGCACGGCAAGCTGTTTTGGGCCGCGCAGTGCATGGTGAGTGGGTGTAGGCTGTCGGACGAAGCGGCGTTCTCGATCCTTGCGAGCGAGTACAATCCGCGGTGCAGCCCGCCGTGGAATCTAGGGGACCCCTCCGAACTAAAGGACTTCCGCCGCAAGATTACCGAGGCCCGGAAGAACCCTCCGCAGAGCAAGCGAATCGGGTGGATTATTGACGACGACACATACGGCGACGCGAATATCACATGCACTGTTGACCTCGAATCGATAATGTCGGCCGTGCGGGAGAAGGAAGAGTCGGCCCTGCCACCAGTCGACGAAGCTGAAGAGAAGCGCGAGCTTGAATTTCTTACGAGGCCTACCGGCTTGCTCGGGGAACTGTGTTCGTGGATTAACGCAGGGGCCATCCGCCCGCAGCCGCTACTCACGCTGGCGTGCGCCCTGACGTGGCTTGGCGCCCTATACGGAAGGAAGATAGAGGACGAACGTGGAGGAAGGACGAACATTTACTGCATGGGAATTGCGCGGTCGTCTTCCGGGAAGGACCACGCGCCGAGACAGATCCGGAGACTGGCACTTGAGATGGGCGGCCTCGGCCTAATCGGCGGCAACGACATAGCATCGGACACGGCCATAGAAGAGAGGATGTCAAAGGCGCCATCAACGCTGTTTCTCTTGGACGAAATCGGACACCTACTTGCCAGTATAAATTCCGGTCAAGACAAAAACAAGATGAACATCGTGTCGGTTTTAATGCGCCTGTATTCGTGCGCCTCCGACGTGTATCTCGGCAAGGAATACGCGGATGTGGAGAAGCAAAGGATAATCGTCGAGCCGTGCTGCTGCCTGTACGGAACATCTACACCAGAGAGATTCACTGACGGTGTCACGCCAGGCGAAGTGAGGGACGGTTGGCTTGGCCGGTGCCTGGTGTTTAGGACCAAGGAATTCCCTCAGAAAACTGACGCAGAAAAACTACTGGTCCCGCAGCAATTGATAGATAAGTGCGGAGCGTGGTTGGATGTCGGGAGAAAAGAAACAGATGGGTCTTCTGTGTCGCAATATCTTGTCGCGCAAGGCAACAATCGGTACTCGCAGAATGTCGATCCGCTGGAGACGATTACGGTAAAGACCACCAGCGATGCGAAGAGTGAATTCAATAAGTTGAGCGCGCGCGCAGAGTCATTGGATTCTGGCGATTCATCATCTACTATTTGGCTAAAGGCAGAAGAGAACGCCCGCAGAGTGGCACTGATACTGGCGGCCAGCGATTGCCCGGACTCCCCTGTGATAGACGAGCGCATAGCCGACTACGCATGCAGGCTAATCAGGTATCTAGTAAAAGACTTTTGCAACGCTATTATCCCGGAGATCGTAGAAAACAGGATGCAATACGAGAAGCGCAGGATTCTAGCCGCTATCGAATTCGGCAAGAAGAATGGCGCCTCCAAGAGAGACGTTACGAGGAAATCGCAGTGGACTAATATGTCAAACAGGGACGCCATGATTAGGGATCTGCTTGAGGCCGGTGAGGTAGCCGCCGAAAAGGAAGGGAAAACAATTCGCTTCTGGGCTTCTGAATGGTTTCTGAAGCGGGAGGCGGCAAGCAAGTGACGGACGTAGAAAGTGTGACTATCGTTCTTCCGTTACCGGCCAAGGTCTTGCAACCTAACTGCACGATCGGTACTTATGGCGGGCGGATGATGAAAGCAAGTGCTATCAAGCGATACCGGCGGCTGGCCATGGAGGCCTTGGAGGCAGAGTGTATCGACACTGCCCCATGGCCGAAGGTGATCGTCGAAGCGAAGTTCTTCTTCGCCACGAAGCGCAGGCGGGACCAGGACAACGCAATGGGGTCGCTGAAAGCAGCGTATGATGGCATCGTTGATTCTGGGCTGGTCGTCGATGACGACTACGAACACATGAAGAGAACGTATGTTGATTTCGAGATTGACAAAAAACATCCAAGGGTCGAACTGACTATCGTAAGAGGGAAAGCATGATTACGTTAAAGCAAGAGATGGCAGTACGGTCGATCATTGGCAACCCGTTTAGTCTCGCCACCGACAGGGATATCGCCAAGAGTACCGGCGTGTCGCACTGGCAGGTATTGTACCAGCGCCGGCTCCTGCGGGATATCGGCGAAATTCCCAGCGACAAGGCCCTCAAAATAAGGGATCTCATACTGGCCGGGATGCCGCTTGGTGCAATTGTGACCTCCGCGAAAGCTACGCACAAAGAGGTGAAAGTGGTCCGGAGATTCTACTACCTGAAGAGACGAGAATCTGGCGGACACAGTTCGATGATGTGCCCGACATGCGGTGCGGTTATGTCAAGCAAGGCGGCCCCGGATGTCATTCCGCCTAAAAGCCAGCATCTCGCGTCGTCCGAGCTAGCGTGCATCCCCGAAAGCGAAGCGCTCGCGCTGTACCGTGTCGTGCTTGACATTCACCAACTGAACGGCGCGCACATAATAAGCAGCCCGCTGTTCTATCACCTCGCAGAGAAGGCCAAGAAAATACTCGATTCAATCAACAAGCTTCAACGGAGCCCCGGCTAATGACAAAGAAGAGAACGAGTCCTGCCGACCTTGTCAGCAAGTCCACGGCCTACTCGAAAAACAAGACGTGGTTCAGCACCCTTAGCGCGCCGAACAAGAGATATGTCAAGTCCGTAGCCGACGCTATTGTGGCCACGCCTGCGGCGTCGGTTACCATCGTGGCCAGAAAGCTCAAGGAAGAGCTAGGGGCCGACGCATCGGAACAAACTATTGTCAGAGCACTGAAAGGCCTAATGTAATGTCGAGGACGAAACCAGAGAACTTAGTCGACACCGCCACTAGCGAAACGCACATGCTGCAAGTAGCTAAGTCGAGGCGGTCCGAGACCAGTTGGCGTAAGAGGCATAAGGATGCCGTTGCTATCGCCTGCGAACTCGAAGCGCAGCTTGAAGTTGCCATTGGCTTGAATGGCGATAAGCCATTCAAGGCGGAACAGAAATTCAATCGAATGTGCAAAGGGAATTCGCCGGGCGTCGCCGTAGTGGTGCCGGCCACGGACTGGCACGTCGAAGAACGCATCTACAAGGATGCCACCAGCGGGAAGAACGAATTCACTCTGGCGATCGCCGAGAAAAGGATCAAGAGGTTCTACTCGAAGGTCCTGGAGTTGATTGAGTGGCAGAATGCGTTGGCCCCGGTCAAAGAGATCTGGCACCCGCTTTTGGGCGACCTGCTCACTGGGCACATCCACGAAGACCTCGTCGAAACTAATGAGTTGAGTCCAACGGAGGCATGCGTCTTCCTCCAGGACATGATCTGCGAAGGGATCGACCTGTGGCTTCGGGAAACGAAGCTCCCTATCTTCATCCCAACGTGCGTCGGGAACCACGGGCGCACCACGACGAAGAAGCGCATTAAAACGTCATGCCGCAACAGTTACGAGTGGTTACTATACACGACGATGGCCCGTCATTACGCGAACAACAAGCGCGTTGCGTGGGATGTCGGCACCGGCTACCATAACACGCAGGAAATTGTGGGTCGCAAGGTGCGGTTCCACCACGGCGATGGCCTGCGATACCAGGGCGGCGTCGGCGGAATAACGATCCCAGTCAACAAGTCAATAGCTATGTGGGATAAGGTGGATACATGCGACTTCGATATCTTTGGTCACTGGCACACGTTCTTGCCTCATTACCCAAAGTGGGTCTCGTGCGGCTCATTGATGGGCTACTCGGAGTATTCTGTCGAGATTAAGGCCGAGTTCCAGCACCCAACCCAGACGTTCATTGTTCTGGACCGAGAGTATGGAATGACCCAGGCGACGCCGATCTTCTTAGAGAAACCGAAACGGAGAAAGTAGACTCTGATCCCTACGAGCCACCTCCGTATGGAATTCCTTACTTCATAATAAAAGAAAGAACAACTATGCGAACATTCGACACGGGCGCAACCAGAGACGGCGAAGACGGTAAGCTTGACTACGAAGGATTCCTGTCTCCGCTTACCATAAAGCGGTACGCGCAATACATGCACGCGCACCGCAAGCAGTCGGACGGCAAGATGCGCGATAGCGACAACTGGCAGAAGGGTATTCCGCTAGTTGCTTACATGAAGTCTCTAATCCGACACGTCTTCGACCTGTGGTTTCTGCACAGAGGCATGAGTGTTAGCGACAACAGGGATGGCCATGGCGTATCGAAGGAAGAGACGCTTTGCGCCGTCATCTTTAATGCCTCCGGCTACCTGCACGAGTTGCTCAAGGATAAGCGCGTGGCCGAGAGCGCACGGGCGTCCGCCCCGCCTTTAGCGGAGGTGGCGACCCCCGACTACAGCGAAGTATGCCACGACTGCGCGCACTCTTCGCGTTCATGCAGCGAAAGCTCTAAACCGCTCCAGGACCCGTGCCCTGGCAAGGAGCGCAGTACCGATGGCCTAGCGGCAGACCGCCGTTTTCGCGACGAGAGTAACGGCATTATACTAGAAACCGGCGCCGACCCCGATGGAAGCCTCAGGATTGCAGGGCTAACATGGAAGCAGTTCGACGTAGCCATGGAAGCGATCCGCAGTAATGCGCATAAGCAAGGAGTTGACGAAGGGTTCGAGGCGATAGAGGCAGCCAAACGCCTACGTCAATCTAAGCTCCCCGTTAATGAATGGAATTAACCGGGGCACTATCTACGTTGCCGTAGGGACTGAACATCTGTATCCTAGAACACTACTCAAAATTTGGGAGCGAACATTGGCAAGGATAAAACGCATCTTCCTGGACCTCGACGATGTCCTCAATGAGTTCACGATGGAGGCCCTGCGCCACGTCACTGGGCTACAAAACTTCACCTTTAACCCCGAGTGGGGCTACGACATAGTCCGTGCCGCGAACTCCATTTCCAAAGGCATGGGTTGCGGCGCTCCATTCACTCACGCATCGTTTTGGGGTTTGCTAGAGCGCGACTTCTGGGCGAACGTCGGGCTGTCGGAGTGGTGCCACGAACTTATCGGCATCTGCACTGACGCGGTCGGCCGGAGTAACGTGTGCATCCTGTCGGCGCCGACGACCGACCCAGACTGCCTGGCCGGCAAGCTGGAGTGGGTACAGCGAGAGATGCCTACGTGGCTGCACCACCAGTTTTTATTCGGTTCGTGCAAGAGGTTTTGCGCGTATCCTGGGTCGCTTTTGATCGACGACAGCGACGCGAACATAGACGCGTTCAGAAAGGGTGGCGGCGCTGCGATACTGTTCCCGCGGCCGTGGAACACGCAGCACGGAGCGGACGTAAGGAAGTGGATCAACTGGCAGAAGCTACTGCTTGGCGAAAACCGGCCATGAGGAACTGCAAGATCTGCGGCCAAATCTTGGACGAGTACACAGTCCCGGGCGGCACGGCCACGGCATGTCCGCTCTGGCTAATGCACCCGCAATTGGAGACCGGCAATGGCGACAATAAAAGAGCACCGCGCATGGAAGAGGGCGAACCCAGGCTGGCCGCTGACTGTCCACCCCTGCGGCCAGTGGGTTAAGACTGTCTGCGGAAAGGAAACCTACTTGGGTTCGCTAGATGATAGGGACGGAGCCCTGAGAAAATGGAACGCGATACGGACGTGTCGCGGCGTCAGGCCGAAGCTGCCTGCTGCGCCAAAGAAAGAGAAGAAGGAGAAGAAGAAGTATGAGAGGAAAGTGCGTAATGCTTTCACTGTGGCGCGCTTGTTCGAGCGGCACCGCGCGGACCTGAACAGTCGCGTCAAGGCCGGCCGCTTAGCCAAGGCCACCATCAACGACTACGTTAGGCTTCCGGGCATTGCAGCCAGCGCCGGAGTAGATAAGCTGGGCGCTGACGACATGAACCCGACTGAGTTCGCGAAGATTATGCACGTTATCGAGTCGTCCGGGAAGGGCCTCAGAACGCAGAAAAATTTAATCACGTCGATGAAGACGGTATTTAATTGGGGCGCAGACATGGAGTTCTGCCGCCGCGTGAACTTTGGACCAAGAATGAAGGCGCCATCCATGCTGTCAATCGAGAAGGAACGCGAAGACAGAGGTGTAGTCAGGTTCATTGAGCGCGAGACCATCCTGGCGGCGCTGGACATCTGCCGTCCGGAAATGAAGATAGCGATCCTTCTTGGCGTTAATTGCGCATTTTATCCATCTGATACCATCAAGATAGGCAGGGGGAACTTCCACACCGAGGGACCGATAGCCTACCATGACTTCCGCCGAGTGAAGACGCTCCAGAAGCGCAAGGCCGTGCTGTGGCCTGAGACAATCTATGCAGTCGAGCGATGGTGGCATCTCTTCAAGCCAGCGAAGTTCACTCGGCGGACTCCAGCGTTGCTGGCCAGTGGGTTCGTCCAGGTACTCAAGAAGCTTGGCATCGACCCAGGCCCGGGGGTCGGGATCGGTTCGCTCAGGCACACGTATGCCTCGGTCGTGGATTCCGTACCGGACCAGGCGATGATTGACCTTACGATGGGCCATACCAGCAGGGTCCTACAGAAGCGAGTGTATGCAACCGTCAACCTCGACGAACTGGAGAGGTTGCAAGTTCTGTCTGACAAAGTCCATGACTGGCTGTATAATGACTGAATGTACATGTATTGATGGAGACAGTGGCGAGTACAACGATTTCCACCACGTCTCAATGGAGACGGCGCGGGAAAATCGACGCAGAGTATACTGCTGCGAGTGCGGCTTGGACATCGCACCCGGCGATCAGTACGAGCTTGCCACCGGGAAGACCCACGGCGATCCAGACATTTGGACCGCCAAGACCTGCTGTTCGTGCGCCCGCGTCAGAGACAGCGTGATGTGCGGGTTTACATACGGAATGTTATGGGCATCGATTCACGGGGCGATCTGCGGTCGCCGGGGCGATCCCGATTACTTCTGCGTCTGCCCAGACCATCTAGGTGGCAGATAGCGAAGCGGCTCGCTGCATTTAATGGCAGATTACTGTCCACAGGCGCCTCACCTGAGCGATCCTAGCCAGTTCGCCGATGGATTTACCTTGAATGCCCCGAAGCCCCGGAAGGGCCATCTACTCGCCGAAGATGGCGGCGGCCACACCGCAGGCCGTTAGAACTATCACAGACCATGCTGCCCGAAGCCCAATTAACATCACGCGCCTACTGTTCTTTAGGTTCGCGACTTCCCCCATCAACCCCGGGCTCTCGTCCTTGTTGCCGGGCACTCCGTAAACGTCAGTCCGTAGGACCTGGACAGCGCCGTCGCACGCCCCGAACCTGGCTATGTGCTCGCGCACCTCGCAATGGTAGCTGTGTAGCTCGCCCCGTAACGCGTCGATCTTCTTTTCTGCGTCCGTCATCGTACTTCCTCGTCGACCCCTCTCCCGAAGTTCCACTCCAGGAAGCTGCGGTACACCTTCGCGTATGATATTCCCCACTCGGCGCCATGATCGACAGCCAGCGTCTCGGCTCCGAACCATGTCATTGCGTGCGCCCATTCGTGAATTAGCGCCTCCATCCTCAGTTCGAGGCACTGCCTCTTCTCGATCTGTATCAGGAATTTCCCGCGGATCAGTTCGCAGTTAGCTAGGTCCGCGCTCTCCCTGTAGTGGAGCTTCGGGATTTCCAGACATCGCACTGACACCGGCCGTGACGGTGGCCACTTGCGCTTCAGCCACGACAGCATCATCCGGTATCTGGTAGAGTTCTTGAGCCTAGCCATTGTTACTCCAAAAATGCCCGCCGGGCAGGGAGGTTTTGCATCCTAGGATGTCCCCCTCTATTAAGCCAGGCAGGCGAATCCCTATTATGCCGTAGGGTAGCAGCATCCTTCTATCTTCATTGCACGATTACTTCGCCATTGCTCGTGGTGCATCGGTGACGATCGAGGCATCGCGTTCGCGGACTGCATCGGAGAGCTTGGCGGCAATCAATGCGCGCCCGCTCTCGGAGCGGAGGGAGGCCGTTAACAGGTTGTCGAAGACCTTCTCAAACTCAACAAGGACGCCGGCCTCCCCGCCCACGAATGTTTCGGCAAGCTCCTTGATCTTATGTGACATGCCACTATAGTCGCCGACGCTGTAGTCAATCAGAAATTCCGGCGTCTTCTTTAGGCCGAGCCCAGACAGGGACGCGGCGAGTCGTGCGGCGCCCCGCCGGCGCTCTTCAACGGCCGTGTCTTTCTTGAATAGCCAGGCTACGGCGACGTATCCGGCGGCAAGAGCAACAATAGCAAACAGAATTACTTCCAGGAAAGTCATGGCAAAACCTCTTTGTTGTAGTTGGTGATGTTAACTTCAAGTGGTGCAGTACGACTAGCCCGCCGCTATCAGCCAGTCTTTGGCCAAGAGATCGGTCTGGCTGGCCAGCCACGGGACGAGATCTCCTTGCGCAGTTTTGATGTAGATGTAGGGCAGTGTCATCTTGCTGTGTTCGTCCGGGACCTGCAACGTGAGGCACTGATCCGGGCCGTTCCATCCTTTTCGCGAAACGGAATCCCCGTCCTTCAGGGCGTCGAGTGCTTCTCCGAAATTAAACATGGTGAGTTCTCTCTTTTGTAGCGACTGGTGACAGGAACTTCAGACTACCTTTCGGAGTAGTACAGCTTCTTCCATTGGGAAACGACACCGAGGCCAGCGCCGACTGCACCGCACAGAACGCACAGCCCAGCGATCAGCCACCCCGACCGACGCGGTTCAGGCTCAGGCTCGGGTTGGACAGGCTCCGGAATGACAACGTCAACGTCGACAATCGGCACGGGCGTCGGGCACGTATCGCAGTTATTCATGTTGCGCTCCATCCGTTGCCGCCACGGCAGTATCGGCCGGTTGAAGATCGGGAACAGCCTCCCGTCGAAGATCGGCCGGCGCAGAATTTGCCACCCAGCCATGTTCGACGCGACTGCAATGTCATAGCTCAAGCCTCTGGCCGTGGTCGGGATATTATTGCCGGATGACTCGTAAACAACGAAGCCCCCTGGCTTCTGGACCCTTACGGTCGGCAGGCTTCTGATACTCTTCTTGTACCGTGACTTGTACGCGTCGCTGGTATTGTCAATCCTATGGAAATGTACGCTAGCCTTCAGTTCATTCAATGTGCTATCACTATCGAACCAGGCAAGCAGGTTGACGTAGCGCTTGTCGCCTGGGTCCCCGACAACGGACACGAACCACTTCCCCTCGTCGGCAGGGAGGTTCAGCACGCGCTCATTCGTAGCGGGCTCGGCAGCGCAAATTACGGCGCCGAGCGCAAGCATCGCGGTGTAGATAATCCCAACAAGGATCACAAGCAGTAGTCTTTTCATCTTCTTCCCTCGTGTTAGTGCGGCAGCGGTGCCAGCGGTGAGTACATGGGCGTAACGGCCCATCCGTAACTGCGCCTCCACTCGGCGACTAATTCGTCTCGTGGAATCCAGACAAACCTGGACGTACTATTGTTGTCGAGTACCGCGGCCCACTTAGCATCGAGATGCACAAGAGTTATCATGTGCGCTCCGTCATTGACGGTGATGCCACAGCCGCGCCTAGTACGACATGCCCATTCAAGAAATCTTACGTCTCCCTTCGTTGTGTACGCGTAGCGTATACCCCTGCTGTCCAGCTTCACGGCTACCGATCTTGCGAACTCTCCGCCGTGGAAGTTCCTTCGCCAATCCTTGGCCAGCCTCTCCTTGCCCTGCCACCTTAGCAATGTGATTAGCGACGCGTGAACGCACGACCCCTCACTGGAGTAGTTCGACTCACGCATCGCAATCGGTATATTTACCTCTGGTCGCTCGACGATCTTCGTGCCGTAGTCACGCCTCTCGGCGCAGCCGACCATAAAAATGAATGAGAGCACGCAAAATAGCAAGACAAAGAAGCCAAGCGAATGGAGATTGGTTTCCACACTGCCTCGCCCGTCGTAGTATTCGCGTCTATTCCATCTCATCACTTTAATCTCCTGGGTGGACACACAATCCCGAGTCTCCGCAGGGTGCGCATAAGATGGTTGGGATTCCATCGAGACGCGTTCGCAGTATTAAACACTCCGACATGCGACAACTGCTCGGCAACGAACTCGGAACAAAAGAAGGTTGCCAGATCCTCACCCCGGAGAGCACCATAACAGGCGGCCCAAAGCTTTCCTCCAGCGCGCAGCGCCCCGGCGGCGTCATAGTCTCTGCCAAGGCTGTTCTTAGTGCTCTCTTCGAGTCTACCATACTCGTGTCCGTATAATGGTCGGTGTAGTTTGTAAAGCCAGGCTCTTCCGTCGTACTTTTCGACGCCTTGGTAGGGGGATTGATGTCGTACTCCGAATCCAGAGGCGCTGTCAAACAGCCTGAGGTTACAGTCGCTTTCGTGGTAGGAGAAGATTCCAACATGCGACAAACTCCACCGCGGGATACCGAACGAAAGCAGGTTCACTGCATCGCTCACCAGCGAGCCACCGGAAAACCCAATGACATCGCCGGGCTCAATTGATTGCAGGACTTTGAGATCCATAATTCCCTTCCATTCACAACATTATATCACGCCGCTAAAAACCATTCTTCTTTTCCTTCGCGGCCTCCACCCACCAGAGGGACATGCGGCTCTGTAGCTTGGCCGAAAACTCCTTAGCTACCCGGAACCGCTCCCGCTGGCCAGTGTTGAGGTACTCGTGCCCGAACTTCCAGCGGTCATACTCATTCAAGCTATCGGAGACCGGGTCAGGACCGCCCTGGTGCTTCCAGAACTTTTCTCCGCCCTTGTATGCACCATGCTTTTCGAGGAACTTTGTGCGCCAATCGAAGAACGCCTCCTTGTCGTCATTGATTGCTGCGTCACGCCCTGGCTTGTACTCTGAGATGTATCCGACGCCTGGTTTAGCCTTGCCCTCCTGCTTGAGGAAGTCATCGCGTAGTGAATACATCTCACTCAACGCGGCGGCCCCGGGGTCGACAACACCAACTGCGAATCTCTTCAGGTAGTGGTTACGCCACCGCTGACCATTGCCCGTTACCGCTCCCTTGAGTTGCCTCAGTTCGTCGCTCAATCCGTAGATGTTAGCTGCCGCTTCGCCGCGATCAACCTGGCGCGGATTGAACGGGTCGGGGAAGTAGGACTTGCCGCCAACGACCTCGGCGACGGCCTTGTAATCTGGCCTAAGCAACGAGATGAACTTCTCCAGCGGAGCCGTAAGTACCTCTTTGCCTATGTCACTCCAGTCTATCTTTCCGTCGATAGCACGCGGCAGCAAGGATGCGGCCTCGTTGACTCCGAACCACGACAGAAGTTCCCCGAACGACCCGACGTTCCTGAAGACGTTGAGTGTTCCGTCAGAGTTCGGGCCGATCAGTATATGCGACCCGTTCCTGTCGTAGTCGCCCAGCTTCTCTTCGTCATCCTCGCCCCAGATCATCGGGTACATGAGGTTGTTCCATACCCATAGCGCGCCATTCATTTGGGCAATCCTGAAGACCGCTATCTTCGCCAAGACTGCACCCGTCGCCGTCCTACCCTTGCCGGACTTGAATGCGTTGTGTAGGATCTTCGGGTATCTCGTGGCGTTGATCTCGCAGAACGACCAGAAGTACAGTAGGTGATCGCGCAGCCAGTTACCCATCATCGACAGGTTGCTGTAGTCGCCAAGCAAGTTGCGCGCCATGTGGGCGGCGGCGGCCTCGTCCCCTAGTTCTTCTTGAATAATCTTGACGGTCGACTCCATCGCCGCCCCGTAATGCGAAAGCTTTCCAGACTTCAGTTGTTCGAGATACCGGAGGTACGCAGTGTACCGCAGTATGTTTTCTCTGCCTTCGGTTGCTCCGCGTGCAACGCGAGTGTAAGTCTTGAGCGGATTCTTGCTGAGATATTTTCCGAAGCCTGGCTTCGTGATATCTATTGCCCCAACATCCCCCATCTCGGCTGCTATCTGACCGGAGCCTATCACTCCGTAGCGCTCTGCGTTAAGAGAGTCCTTCGACTGCGGCTTCGACAAGTTTTGGAGATCCAGCACTTCCTTGAGCGCCCTGCCCATGTGCTTTACCATCCCGAAGTCGGTAGCAAGAACTGGGTCCAGGTCGCCGACGAAGTTGCGAAGCTGGTGGCCAGTGAAGTTCTTCGGGCCAATGAGCATGAACGCCTTCCAGGAATTCCGCATGGCCTTCGACACTTCTTCTACGAAATCAGGCTCCTTGATTTGCCCGTCGTGCTTGATCTGATTCACTATCTCAGTCGGCATCACAAGGATCTCTGCGCCAGTGCCGCCGACAGCCAGGTCGACCTCTTCGTCGGTCATGTTCAGGTCCTCTTGGACAGCCTGGCTGTACTGCTCCTGAATCGACGACGTGAGGCCGGCCTTCATGTTGCCGAAAAGTTTCCGTCTGCTCGTTACGGTGTGCCCGTTCTCCCTTGCGACCGAACCGAGTGATCGCTCTTCGCTCTCGGCCTGCTTTGTGAACTCGTCCGTCTTGCTATACTTCTCAAGCGCGTTGTTGTAATCCTTCTTGATAAGCTTCTCGTATGCGCTGGCCATCCACGCTAGCTCTGGCGCTATGTAGCTCGTGTTGTAATCGAACTCTGCGTCCAGGCTGATAGGCCCTGTGATTCTTTTCCGCATCCAACCGGCGGCGCCCGTCTGCCGCTCCTGGCCGATGCGCATGGCGTTACGATACAGCAGAACTTCCTGGTGGACATACGACTCGACATCGTCAAGCATCGCTGGGTTCATACCAAGCTCCTCAACAAGCCGCAGCACGAGATCACCAACCATCTTGCCGCGCCGGTCCAGCGCTGCCTTCACCTTCGGAGTAGCCTCAACCAAAGTGCGAAGCTGCCGCTCGTACTTAGCCGCGGCCTCTCGCGACTTCACGCGATGCCGAAGCGGCTCCGGTTTGGAGACGAGCCCAATTCGCTCGCCAGTCTTCTTGTCGACTCCCTCGCCGACCATATCCAGCGAACGAATCTGATTCTTTGTGACAAGATATCTTTCAAGCAAGTCGACCTGGGTTGGCCCCAGTTCCTCGTTCTCCTTTGCGATAACAGAGGACACCTGCCGAGCCGCCCACGAGCGAGCCGCAATAGGCGCTTCACGCAGCAACCTAAAAGACTCCTGGGCAGACTTCCACTTCGCACCGAAATTCGGGATGTACTTGTTTGCACGAACCGTGGCCTGACCAAGAAGGCTCAACCTATTGCTTATCCTCTTCCAGAACTTATCGCCCTTCTCGCTGACATTCGACTTGACGTAGGCGGCCTCGTGCTCTGGGTCGGGCGACTTCATCGCCTCGACGGCCCGCTCGTGCTCCATGCCGGCCACGGTATCATCGACCACCCTACCGATCGGGACGGCGCCAGATTCCCCGGCCAGAAGGTCGGCGATACCCTGTTGCGTTGTCTTGTCGTCGACCACCGCGGGCTCTACGGCCGCCTCGGTTTTCGCCATCGATGGCGGTGGTTTCTGCTTTTCGTCGGCCTTTCGTGCTTGTTTTGCAGCAGCAACCTTCTCAACTCTCGCATCGATGGCGGCAGTCTCGTCGGGAATATCGGCAATGCCTTCAACAAGCTCAGCCGGCTGATCCGGGATCGCGACCTCTTCTCCTGCGCTAACGTCCTTCTCGACGGACACCTGGATCTCGTCGATCGCGCGGTACGAATCAGCGAGCGCCTTGGTGTACTCCAACCTCTGCTTGGCATGCACACCCTCTTCAGCGGGGAGTCCTAGCTCCTTCCACTTCTTCCTGGACGGCGCCCTGTTCTTGTCTGCGAACTCAATGATCTCGGCGCGCGCTTTGGCGGCCTGCACGTCCCCAGCGATGCGTGCTCCGCCCCCAAGCATGGTGATGGGAAGCAACGGAAGGGCTGACTCGCGAGCGCCCGCAAGAGCCTCCCGTGGGACCTCAGCCAGACTGCGCCCGCTGGTCTGCCCAGAGACTACGCCGCCGGCCAGACTACCGACAGCTTCGCCGCCTGCCTGAACAAACTCTTCCCCGACCTCGCCCAGGTACTCGGCCGCGGCACTGCCGGCCGTGCCGGCGATCTTCTTTTTGAGACCCTTGGCGCCAAGCTTAGCGGCAGCACTACCGATAACTTCTTTCCCAACGCCGCCGAGACCGCTTCGTCCCACGCCGGGAACTGGAACGGCCGCCTCGACTGCGCCGCCGAACGCCGACGTTAGACTCGAAATGGTGTTGGCCGCGGTAGGGTCGACTCCCTCCGATATGAGCCTCCCGCGCGTCGCCGGGAACATTTGCAGGCCGGCTTGGGTGGCGAGTCCCGCCCCACCACCGATGCTGTACGCAGCTTTGCCGACAAGAATCTGCGGGGCAAGCTTCGCGCCGCCGATCAACGTCTTGAACGCAATGTTGTCTTCTTTTGTTTTCTTCGGGTCGCCGTACTGGTACGCGGCCTCCATGAGATCGCGGTACTTCATCTCTCCGGCGTCGGTGTCGCTACCGCCCAGCACTCTCCCTAGCCCCTTGTGCGCCTCTGCTATCTCGTTGGCGCCTTCCAAGAACGCCTCGGGGATCTCCATCAACTTGTCTCCCCACCGCTGCAGGAAGTTGCTGTTGTTCCAGTCCTCGCGCTTCTTCTTGCCGAGCACCTGCGAGGCCTGCATCACCTTGCTCATAATCCAGGCGCGATCCTCGGTATCCTTGACCTCGCTGGCCACCTGGCGCGCCTTCTCCTTGCGCGACGGGCTGTATGGATTCACGAGAGGCATAACGTACTTACGCATGTACCCCTTGCGCTTCTCTTCCTCATACGCAATATCGCGCTTGTCCTCGGAGATCCGCTGAAGGACGGACTTAGCGCCACGATCTCTCTCTGCTGCATCGTGCCTAGAGGCGAACAACTGCGCCTTTGCGTATGGAGACAGCGCCGGATCATTTTCCGCCATAGTATTGCTCCGCGAATTCCAAGAGCTTTATGTAGGCAGGACGCAACTCAGCGGGGACATCTTCGTACTTCGGATACTTATTGTACAGCGAGTCGAACATCGCTAACTGAGCACCTTGCTCCGGCGGAAGCTGTGCCTGCTCAGCAGTTACCTTGACAGGGATCTTCAGCCCGCCGACATCAATCCCCTTTTCCTCAAGCTCGGCGTTCCATGGCTTAGTCTGCGGGGCAGGTGCGCCTCCCATTCCTGGGGCAGCGTGCTGCTCGTCCCATTGCTGCTTGGCGTTTACGCGAGCCGCTTCGTTGCGGGCGTCAACACCACCCATGTCGCCGCCACTCGCAGCTTGCCTCTGGACAGCATCCCGAATCTCGTATTCGGCAATCTGCTTGTCGTACTCAGCCATCATGTCGGAGACCTGCTTGCTTGTCGCTGGGACCTCTCCGCCGCCACTGAAGTCCTTGAACTTAGCCGATACCGCATCTGTCAGCATCTTGCTCCTGGCATCGAATTTCGCCTGCTGTGCATCGTATTGCAGCTTTTCGCTAGCCTTCTCCTGTTCGGCCTCGTAGCCAGCTTTCGTAGTCTTGAATGGTATATACCTAGGCCCGCTTGAACTAGGGACCCACGTTTCCCCGTCCACAACTTTGATCTGTTCTTCCAGTGACGGCGGCGCGTCCGGGTCGGCCGGTTGGGCAGTAGCCTGGTAACCGTCCAGCCTGGCGTTGATTTTTCCGATCTCGGCCTCGCCCTGCTCCGGACTGATCCTTCTTTCTTCTACTGCATCCTGGATGGCCTGACGCTCCATGTTGTCCTTAGCCATCCTGCGCTTTACGTCCGGGCTGAATCCCCACTTAAACTTTTGGGCGTCAGCCTTGGCCTGCTCTTGCATCCTCTTGACTTCACGATCATACTCCTGATCTTTCATCTCCTTGTCCATACCCTGCTGTATGGCAACCTTCTTCATCGCGTCGTCGGCCGACTGCTTCTGCATGTCAGCGTCGGCGTCGATCTGACGCATCTGATTATCGCGAGTGGCTTGCAACTCCGCGGCCTGGGCCGCGAACCTGTCACGCGATGCGCCTATGCTACTACGGCCAATGCGGCCACCACCGCCCCCGCCCCCGCCACCCCCGCCCTGAATGCCGATCTGCTGGGTTACTCCGGGCACATTGGCTTGCGCGCCGCCGGCTGCTGCCGCCAGCATTAGTAAGCCGGAGATGTCCCCGCCGCCGGTGTCGTGTTTAACTGTAATTGGCATTATGCTTACCCAGTCCTCATTCCAGAGAGAGCGCTCATTATGTCGCCACCGCCGCCGCCCACACCAGCCGACCCAAGCGCCTGAACCAGCGCCATAATCATGTCGGACTTCGGATACTCGTCAGTCCGGCGCTCCATGATTCCGAGCTTCCTGCCCTGGAGAGCGTCCGCCGACCTATCGAGCGCGGCCTGCTTCTCGCGCTCGATGCCAGCCCCCATCGTTGGAGCGACGGTGGTATTCGACATACCAAGGCTGGCCAAGCGCTGCATCATGTCGCTCTGCTGTCCGGACGCGTCGCTGCGAATGTCCGCCGCCCGCTGGCCGCTGGTCTGGTCAGTGATGCCGAGCATCTGCTGGTATCTTGCTTCATTGGCAGTCTTCGCTTCCCCGTAGGCTTGGTTATATTGCCCGACCATACTGGAGAGGCCAGTGGCGGCC
>Ga0075116_10000226_pt1 | contig 27079 bp, 43 predicted proteins | sample AntAceMetag02UKC_FD_69786 | JGI IMG/M metagenome (GOLD analysis project Ga0075116, IMG submission 69786) | Saline lake microbial communities from Ace Lake, Antarctica- Antarctic Ace Lake Metagenome 02UKC | ecosystem: Environmental > Aquatic > Non-marine Saline and Alkaline > Saline | place...
ATGTTCTATTTCGACATCATCATTAAGGTAAACAAATACATCACCATTAAAATTATGTTCAAGATAATAATTCCAAAAGGTAGGAGCAGTATATTTCTGTTTATACATTATGTGATTAATGAAATTATCTCTGTATTTTTCCCCCATTTTCAACCATTCATCCCTGATAGAATAAAAGATATTGAGATGGACACCCGGAATCCAAGCCTTACGTATCGACTCAATACATTTACCAAGCTTTTCTTCTCTCTTGTATGTAGGAATTACTATTTCAATTTTCATTTTCTCTCTTAGTCTGAAGATGTTTGTTCATTTTATAAACAATATCCAAGGTGAGTTGTCTCTTATTGGTTTAATTTTAAACTCTTCCATAAAATGCTTTATTGCGAGTGAGGCTTCCCATGTTTTTTTAGGATACCAGTCATGGCATAATATCAAACCACCTTCCGAGGTATGTCCCCAAATCCATTCCAGTGTTTTGAGTGTCGGGAAATAATGGTCGAGGTCTACATGGGAAAAGGAAAGAACTAAACCTGACTCAGTTTCCAAACTCTCTGGAAGAAAGCCTTTATGGATGATAAAATTATCTTTTTTTGATTCTTTTAATCTCATAGAAAATCTATCTACATCCATTTTCATACTACCCTTTTCGTAGTGGCATTCCCCTTTCGGGTCAGTATCTTGGGGGGTTGGCTCTGCAAATCCCTCAAAGCTGTCAAAGGCATGGGCTGTTTTATTCTGTATTTTAGCCTCTCTAAGTATCCGCATGAAGTTATTTCCGGCATGAACACCAAATTCCGCAAAATCCCCATCAATATCTTTTACTGTTTTTAAATACTTAATCACTTAAACCCCCTACTGTCCTTCGTTCGATGTCTATACCATCATATTTATAATTATATATCTCTATACAACTAACATCAGTAATTGCTGTGAATTTATGGAAGAATCCTACTGGTATTTCCCGGGGCGGTTGACCTGCCTTGATAGTAATAGTCCTCTTTGTATCATCCTTCCACCAAAAATCTATTTTAAGAGTGCCTTTAATCACATGGAATATATTGGTTTTTTGATTGTGCTTATGCTCTGAGCAGTAGCCGCCCTTCTTAATATCGAGATAATGTACTGTTGAGGTTGAATTCCTAAATATCTCAACGGTTGTACCCCATACTTTTTTCTCTGGTTTACAATCCCACTGAGGGACCCAATCCGCTCGGCTACTGAATTTTGTTGTGGGAGATGCACAATCAGCATAAACCATCACATCAACCGTGCGTTTTAATTTATGAGCTACCGCAATCCTATGCCCACCATTTTCAATCCACCGGCACTTTTTACAGTAATATAATGGCTCAAATTTCTTTTCATCGAAGTTATCTACTATGCTATTGACTTTCTTTGTCCACCTTTTATTCTGAACATCTTTAGTTCTAAAAGAAGCATCGACAGCCTGTTCATCGAGACTTACATTTGTTACAAGGGTATCTGCCGGATATTCATAAAGAGATGAGCCTTCTTTATATCTTATGATATGTTTCATTGGCCTACCTCTCGCTTTAGATGTCGGCTTGCTTGGTAGAATTCAATAACAGGTTCTCCAAGTTCTGACATTGAATCGAATATCTGACAATACGAATCTGGAAGTTTAATAAAATTAATATTGCTCTTATTGCGGTCTAACACTGTCTTGAGATTATGTTGCTCCATTGCAATTCTGGCAAAAGAGTTTTTATTCTCATTTATCCATTCCTCTACAAATCTATGAGTCTTGTTATTGTTTTTTAAGAAGATAGCTCCACTGAGCAGTTCTATTCCGCTCTGCCTAGGACTCTTTTTGTATTGACTCCAATCGACAATACAGACAGATATATCGGCTTTTGTTTTTAGAAGGAAGTCTGGCATTTGGAAAACAGCGCTGTCGGCATCGAGCCAGACAATGTTTCTGCCGGGGTGCTTATCGAGCATTTCCTTCAGGAAGGTTGCCTTATAATAAGTATTTTTCTTCCATCCCCCGAGGCTGTCGATTCCTTGAATATCATAATCAAGATTAAAATTATTGAGGGAACCCATGAGACGATGAGCTTCTTTCTCATATCCGGTATTTTTTGTATAATATGAGACAAAGAGAGGCTTTTCTTCTACCTTTATTTTTTTCTCATTCAGTACATTTTTTACCTCATCAAACTTAAAACACTTCAAGGCTGATTCAGGATTTAGATTAATTACCTTTATTCCTCTTTTCTCCCAAGCAGGAGCGACTTCATGTAGATAGTCCCGGAATGTTTTATAGACACCTTCGCTCTGTTTGTCAGGGTATCCATCATGGAACCATCTTTGATTGCCCTTACCGTCACCTTTCATATCGAATCCGAGAAGGTATATTTCCTTTGCCCCGAGTTCTATTGCGAGATTAATAGATGCGTGGCCGGAGTTCGTTCCACAAATGCCGAGGTCCGGGACCGTAAAAATATTATCCGGGAAACAGAAAGTTCCGTTATTAAGCCATACCTGATAGCCCCCAAAGTTTTCATATCTAATCCGGGCTTCCTCTCCCAATTTGCCTCTTACGAGCCATCCCCATACCCTTGTGTCCATAGAAAAAAGGATTGTGGGGTCATACTTCTCTATTGCCCTATTGATGCCAATAGAAAGCTCACCTTCGAGAAGCTTAAAGTTGAAGTCTTTCAGGCTTGGGCCGCCCCCGACTATAAAAACTCGTTGATTTGCCCATGAATTTCGAGGGACAGCATCAAAAAAGATTTTCGATTTTGCGAGATTGTAATTTAATATTTCCTGATTAGGACTTAGATTAGGATTCTGTGCCAGATTAGGCCATTGCCTGATACGGTCAAGACGGGTTTTTTCTTTGATTTTATTGAGAACACGCTTGTCGGACATTGTAAGAATGGGGGATTGCTTTTCTGCGGCATCTTTGCTTTTTAATTGGTTTTCTTTGATTCTTTTATTCTGTAAAACTTTCTTAGTGTCGGACATGCGAACGATGGTCATTGTGAATCCTTTTCTTTAAATGAGGGGGGGATATTCTCCCCCCCCAATCTTAATTAAGGCGATGCAAATTACGATGTTGAACAGCGAACGAGTTGTTTTGTTTCTCCAATCGCTCCACCGTACCGTAACCATCCTGCAACGAGGTTTGCATAAGCTAATACGTCAGGCTGACCCGTAAGAGTCAAATCCATTCTGTATCCACCCATCATCTTCCGTTTCGGGAGAATTACATAATACTCTGTTGAACTCGAAAGCATCGTTGTGTATATGACCCGGACGTTGAAAACTGAGTGTCCAGTGCTTCCTGCATACGGCTGTTGAACCAGTCCGAGCGCTCTTGCAAGCCGCTCTTTGAGTTCCACAGGAGCCAAGATAATGAACTCGGCATCCGCAGTTGCATCAGCAAAGAGATTACGAGTACGGCTAAGAATATCCGTACAGGCTTGATTGATGGTGCGAATATCCCTCAACGGAACATAATTCTCGTTCGTGTTGGGGATAGCGCCTTCAACCACTCTCCATTCTTGGTCGTATGTTGCCGCAACCGCATCGATAAGAGCATAGAAGTTTGTAGCCCGAGAGCTAAAAGCTTTATTCCTGAACGAAGCGGCAGTATTTTCGATGGTCCACCAATGATTGTCGTCAAACCACACTTTCAACCATTGTAATGCTCCACCGTAGAGGTCAAATGTTACGGTTTCCCTTGCACCTGACATCTTGTAAACTCGGGCTTTATCGCCCTGCTCGACTTTATTAAAGGATAAGCCGTCTGCAATATCATCGATGTAGAACCCTGACTCCCGGGTTCCTGTGAAATCGATAATGTCAAAGACTTGCTCGTAACCTCTGTCAAAAGCCGTAAGCTGTTGATATTTTCTGATTGCGGTAAGAACTTCTGCCGGGAAATCACCGGAAGCTGTGAAAGCCTGAGCCGGATTGCCATGTCTCGAATAAGCTTCAGCCATAACTAAAGCTTCGGGAGAACTTGGGATGTCAAAAAATGCTTGGATTGCTCCGTACACTTTTCTAACATCATTCGGGTTGTATAAGTTAACACCATCCCAATCAGAAACAATTTTTCCTTTAAACATTTTGTATTGTCTCCTAATTAACTTACAACTCCGAGTGCGCCAATAAGCGTGATTTCGACAGTAGTATCACCAACAGCACCGTTTTTCTGAACGATACCGCATGGAGTATTGCCGGATGCGGTTTGTGTAACCGTTTCTGCGGAAGAGTCGAAATAGACTTTACAGCCCACTTCCCATACTCCCGAATCTCCGGCTCCTGATGCCATAGCCGCACAGGGAACAACAATACGAGTTGCTTCCCATACGAATACATCTGCGACACCAGTTGCCTTTGTGGACACAAAAACACCGACAACATCGTTGATTTTAGCCATATCTCCGGCTGTAACACCCGAATGACCGTCATACTCAAAAACTGTATAAGTATCACCGAGAGTTGAGGACCGGAGTTTAAAGGCAGTACCACCGATAGCCATCTTTTACACTCCTAAAAGGATTAAAAAATTAAAGTATTACATAAATAAATATTTAGACAATTTGGGCTGCTTTTTCTGCCGCACCCCCCGGGATAAGGTTGTTTTTACCGGGGTCAGATAGGTCGCCTCTGAACGGAGCCTCAGATGTTTGGTTTTGGGGGTTAACGTGTGCGTTCGTCTCATTAGTTTCAGTGTTTTGCGAATTCTCGTTTTCTCCCACAACTTTCACACCCAAAATCTCTGCTACCGATTTGAGCTTTTCCAACCCGGTATCAACAAACTTATTCAAATCTTCCTTCATTGTTGCTTCATCTGTGGCTTCGGTTCTGAAATTAGTAAGTTCAGAAGTTAGATACTTCGCCTGTGGTTCAGGAAGCTTTCTTTCACCGATGATAGCACCGAGGACACCCGTTGATTTAAGTACGAGGTTTTCGGACTTCAGAGTTTTTGTCTCTTTTGCATGTGTTTCGTCTGCGGAAGTGATTTGGCCTTTAAGTTCGTCCATCTCTTTCAGGTGTCTTTGGTTCTGATTCCACAAATCATGCTTTTCGGTTTTGATATGCTCGACAACAATGTTGTCTGCCTTGAGCGTCTCAGCATCGAAAATGTCAGAAGGTTTGTGTTGACCGGTTGCAACTGCATTCTTAATGTCTTGGATATTCATTACATTGTTTCCTTCTCCGGCAAAGGCTTGCATAGCCCCCACCAAGGTTGCTTCAGGAAATCCCGGTTTGTCTGTGGCTGAATTACCGAGTGCTATTCCTGAGATTTTGTCTATTGCAACAGGCCAATTTGCCACGCCATCCGTTTCAGTTGCAATATTCGTTTCTATCGAGGCGACATTAAACGGTTTCTGTTTAAATTGAGGATAAACATATACTGCGGCAAGCACATTCAGCTTATCTCCAATGTTTTGAAGCGACTTTCCAACAACTTCTCCAATCTTGACCCTTCCTTCATGCTCGTTTCCAGTAGGCTCATGCTTCTCAAATAGCGGAGTGCTGATTGGAAGTTTTTCATAAATGGCATTTACAGCGCCTTTTAGGAAAGTTGTAACCCTGTGTCCCATTCCCGGGAAAGTAAGATTGGCATCGCCTTCATGCCCAACCGAAAATACTTTAATCTCGGGATGTTCCTCTTTTGTCTTAATCTCATTAAGCTTTTGAGGGTCTACTATTTCCTCAATTTCTGCCTGAGACATCGCTTGCGCTGTTGCCAGAAGGGATATTTTCATTGTTTGGACTCGTTTGGGTTAATTGTTTTTTCTTAACATCTACTTCTATTTTCTTAATTTCCTCTTTAATATCAATATCAGAACTCAGGAATGATAACAATGTTTCCAGAGAGATTGCATTCGCCATATACATCGGGAGATAAGTGTCTCCAATAAGCCTTAGCTTTTCAGAAGATGAGAACGGTAAAATTGCATTCACGGCATCAGGTCTGAGGTTTTGTTTAAAATTCTCATTATACATAACGATTGCCTTCTCGAAAAGCTCATCATATCCTGATACCCATGTCTTGCGCTCTTTGGTTGTGGAAAGTTCAATAAGTTCAAGAAGATTCTCTGCGGTGGCTCTGTTGCTCAAAAGGTCCGGGTATCCTAAAAAGTGGACAGGTACACCGGTTGTGCCTGATATAATCTTTATATCACCCTGAATTGCTTCCATGATGGTTGTATATCCCTCACCCTGATAGCCTTCAAGCGTGAACTGTGCGGTAGTTACAATCGTCATGCCTAAGCGCCAGTTGATAGTATTTAAGACGTTTCGCAACTGTTTAGCCTGAGCTTCAGACTCTACCTTAAATACAGGGGTCGGACTTGCATAAAGATGGTTGTTCTTTCTCCAATCGAACAATTCTTTATCGAGATATTCCATGTGGGCAAGAACAAAGGCAACTTTTGGGGGAGTATTATTCACCATTGAGGCAGTACCACCGAACTTCAGATAAACAAATTCGGGTTCAGCGTAATCAAAATTCTTCGATGTGTCAGAGCTTTCGTACTGCGCCCTGACATAATGGGAAAAATCTCCCTTCTCTGCGGTCACTTTATATGGCGCTTCCTTGTAAGGCTTTAAAACAACCCTGATATTCTTTTTCTTTTCATCCGGGGAGATATGTAGAAGTGACTTACCCTCAAGTTCACTCATTGTAGCCCATTCGTGGGGTCTATCCTCATTGATGTTGTTGAATTCCATGAACTCATTGATAAATTTAAGCTCTCTCTCTATATCGGGATATTTTTTAGAGCTTCTTACCTGTACGCCTGAGCCAATTTGGAAAGCAGACCGAACATCTACGATATTTTTGCATATCATACATCCCCAATCTGCCGTGAGATTGTATTTGTTACTGAGTGCATTTATTTGAGAGGAATAAGTGTTATAGGGGTTTCCGGTGTAATGCTTGTTCTGAGCGTCCACATCCTGCACATTGGATAAAGCAACGTCAACTGTAGCTTGCATAACTTTCATGTGTTGTCGAAGGAATTTAAGGCTTCTATCGGATTGAATTATCCGATATTCTCTATCGAATAACTCAGTTGCCTTACTGAGAATATTCATAACTTGCCCACATTTAAGTATAGTTAAGTTGCTATATAGCTATTTGTAAGCAAATTATATTAAAGAATCTTTTTTGTCAAGCACTTTTTTATATTGGATTCGTATCATGGTCTAAAACTTCGGCCCCTACGTTACCGCCTCTGGCAATTTTCACATCGACAAAATATCTTATTTCATCCATTGTATGGTCCATTGCTTTTACGATTACATAATTACCGGCAGGAAGCTTCTTTACTTTGTAGCTTGCAAATTCTCTGCGGCATTCCTTGCAGATTCTATTGAAAAATATTTTAGGGTTCCCGAGTGTGGGGCTGAGTGCTGATTTTACATTCTCTATTCCGGGGTCAACATCAGTATTTGGAAGGTTCACTTCTACATTCAACCCACTGAGTAAAAATTCATCTTCCCATTCCTCAATACAATCAGGCCGCCTCGGGTCTGGAATCATTTCTACTATATTCTTCCACCAAGGCGCTTTCTTGCACTCTTTTATTACTTTACCGTTGGTAGTTTTAGCCTTAAAGACTTCCGTAACTCTGATATACGCATCATCTCCGAGTTCAGGGGGCGCTTCCTGCCATACACCTACCGAGAAAGGGTTTGCTCCCCCAAAGTCAACAGAAATATATACGGGCGCTGAGAGGTTAAGCCTTGCATTTACTAAATGTATTTCCTCATCCCATTCTTCTTGATATACCAAGTCTCCACGACCTGTTTTTATGCACAACCAATCTCGTTGTATTGAATCCCATGAAAGGGTATTGAGCTTTTCAATGAAGTCCTGAATCTTGTAATACCCATCTGCTTCCTTCATGTGTTCCCCCGGACAGAAAGAGGCAAGGGGGCATGTTGAACATTCAAAATCTACACACGCCTCAAGGCATTCCCATACGCAGTACCGATAAACTTTATGACCTTTTTTTGCGGCCCGAGCGATAGCTAAATCCATCTGACCGTTCACATGATGATTTGTACTGAACATTCCGAGGACAGAGGGATGCCCAAATTTTGACTGAGGAATAGACAGGGCATACTCATAGATGATGGGGTCAATCTCATCAACCTCATCGAGCTTGAGCGATATTGTGTGAGGGCCTCGAACAGATTTTGGGGAAGCTGTAAGGATAGAGACTTTTGAGCCGTTCTTTAAATTGCCAGACTGTTTCAATAGCCCGGGATGCTTAAACAATTCTTTTTCTGTGTTTGTGATGTCAACAAATTCCCTCATAGCATCATAAGATAATTGAGACTGTCCCTCAGAACCACCGAGAATCTTTGTGGAGTAATTTGGCTTCGTAATTGATTTATAGAAGGTATCAAGTCCACCATAGATATACGTCTTTGAACCGCCCCGGTTCGCCCATATCACATAATAATTTGACTTATCAAGAATTAAATCACAGAATATATCAAAAGGGGATATATGGTTAGGGTTTACAATAAGCTCCCCTGTCTCCCTGTCGGTAATTCTGCAATTAACTTTCGTCCCCACTACTGGCCGGTTCATCGCTTTCAGGAACAGCATCACTTCCGTTACTGTCTTTGCCGGTTTCAGAATCAGCCTGTTCAGTATATCCTTCCTCAATATCTTTTGGGCGAGAGCTAAGGAGTTCGATTTTTTGTTCATCGGTCATTTTTCCTAATTGTTTTTTCATTTCATTTTCTGCTCGGGACTTACCATCTTCATCCTTCCCGGCCAGTTCGATGTATAGCTTGATAAGTTCCTTCTCTGCATTCACTAAATCAAGAAAATCCTTTGCATGTCGTATGTCAAATGTTGGGACAAGTTTTCCTTCTTCATTGACAATAAAACAGCCCTCAATCACTTTACTTATTTGGTTCACTACTCCCCTGACTTGCGTCTGCCCCTCTACCTCGTTAATAGTAGGAACTGGGTTGCTTAATGAGCTATCCATGCCACGCACATAGTCACTTGCTTCAATAACACGTTGCCGCCAGTTAAAACTAAGCGCCCATTTCTGGACGCTCGTAATTGTTGTCTTAAAAGCCTCTGCAACGAGTCGATATGTACGCTCCGGCCCAAGCTCAAGATAGTATTTATAGGCCTTCTTGTGTTTGTACTTCTCAGTTTTGAGAAGGTGCATATAATCAATCTTCGGCTGTGTTGAGGCTGTATCCGTCTTTTTCTTTTTTACCATCCTGATTTTCCTTCCCTACCCGAATTGCAACCCACGAACGATACATTTTAAGCAGGGCCTTATCCGGGTTTTCTGATTTTTTTGCAACATGATAATCTTTTAGGAATTGCTTTACCTTAAGAATGGGAACATTCTTGTCTTTCATTTCCTCATAAATAAGGTCATAAAGCCATTCAACATCTTCCATTACTTCCCGTTTTACATTGATGATAATATGGGGAAGTTTTGGTTTTACAATTTTACGTTCTTCTAACATGGTTTTTTAATCCTTTTATTCCTCGCCAGTTCATTTTTGATAGCACAGAGAATAAAGTGATGGCGAGATTTATACTTATCTCTATGCTTGCTAACCGATGCCTCAATATCATCGCTGAGTTCTGCTGTCATGCTTACTGATACGGGGTGAATCTTTGTTGCGGCCATAATTACTCCTTTATTAAGTCTTTAAGTGTGATTTCCTGTATCCTCGGAGTCCATTTACGGGCTTTCATGCCACGTTTTACTTTCAAATTTCGCCAACTCCATATTTCTATACGACAACCGGCCTTCAGCCAAGCTCTTGTATTTTCAACCTCATCAACCGTTATCTTTTTTACGTGAGACTGAAAATCCTGTCCGCATACCTGAATGCCAAGAGCATATTTATCTAAAACTAAAATATCAATAATGTTTAGCAAATCATATTTTTTACCGAACGGCATTGGGTATTTTCCAGTAACCTCAACTTTTCGATGGAATACGCCTTTATCTTTAAGGACCGCCAATGTTCTCTGCACCGGGGATGTGCTTGCCATTATTTTACCTCATCGGTTATTACTTCAACATCCATACCAAAAGCATCCATCAAAGATTCTTTTCTTAAATCATCCCTCATTAACCGGCCTCGGACATACTCAGTTGGAGAGTAAAGGGACACAACCTTATCTTTTTCAGAGATAAACCGCAGGGGGTCGATGAGTAACTTCATGTTTTCTTTTGAGAATTCAGCATTAAGCAGTTCATAAGCCTCGGGATGTGAGTCTTTAATGCCCTTTCCTTTTTTTATTATCTTTTGTTTTTTTAGTGACTCTTTATCCTCATCTTTTTTGTTAAACAGGCCGACATCAAGCATCTCGTCCTTATGGTATTTGATATACTTGTCCTGAATGTTTTGAGGAAGGCTTTTTGCAATATTGAGCATCCCAGTCCTGATGTGGGTATTGCTTCTTTTCTGATGTTTATAAAAATTCAGGATTATAATATATCCATCATCAAACGCCATTTTTTTGTCTTTAATAAAAGCGTTTATTATCTCCCTTATTTTCTTTTCGGGAATGGATGTGTCGTAAGAAATGCGCTCGGCAGTAATCTCAAATATGCCAAGTATGTTTGACATAGAGCTTGTAAGTAGGTTAATAAACACTAATTTGCCATCAACGTCAAGCTTCTTTATATACCCATCTTCCCAAAAGAAAGTATTTACATATCGATTCGTACCCTTCATCATCCCCCCATTTCGATAGTTGCGTATTCTTTTATTTTCTCTCCGAAAACGTCACCGAAGTCATTGTCTATTTTATCCTTGGAAAATGGGGTCGTTATAATGGTCTGCCGATGCTCAAAATACCGGGATGAAATAATTTGATAAAGAATATCTCGCCTGTGTTCTGTTAGTTTTATTGAGCCAATATCTTCGAGTACAAGTAAATCATAATCGACAATTCTGTTTGTTATGATGGCGTAATCTTCATCGTTTGCAATTTTCTGCTGAATGAGTGAGTATAATTGAGGCACAGACTGGAACCAACATTTATAAGGCCGGTTCTTACCGTATTTTAAGAGAAGCCCTATTGCTAAATGAGTCCTGTCTTTCCCGTTAATTATCAGACATTCGTTGGCTACAACTCTTGTTTTTACTTTTGAGGTATGGTCAAATGTGAGGTTTTCGAGAGTCATTGAATGTAAACCTGACGGGATTCCCATTTTTTCACAGAGTTCGGGGATACCCGTACTTTCAGTTATTTTCCCTTCGTAATTCTGTTCCTCTAATCGCCATCTCCTAATAACTGCCTGATAGTCCTGACATTTACTGTTCGCACAGAACCATCTTGGCCACCCTATTTTACTGTCAGGGTCGTTGATTGTATCTTCATACATCTCTTGTCCACATACGGTGCATTTAGGCTTTTCACCCCACGCAAGAGACGCAACCAACTCTGCCCTACCCTCACATATTACCCCGATGTTCTTTTTCACATCGTCAGGGTGTTTTTTTATAAAATTATTTATAAGTTTTATGTATTTCCGTGAGAAATACTCATGCTTTTTCATTATCTTCCTTCCTACATTCAACCATTATCTGAAATTGAGTGAGCTTATTAATAACATAATCTATTTCATAAAGTTCTATTATAACCACACTTGAATTATGGGTTATAAAAACATGCTTGTCATTAAATGACTCGACTTTAATCATTCTATAGGGTCGATGTTGACTGTTATTTTTTTGCCTCGCTTAACTTTAACCTCATAGTTTCCGCATACAAAATAATCCAAGTTTGCGGCTTTAATAATGTCCTTCGCTTGCTTATCGACAGTATCAAACTCTTTTTTTACTATCTTTAATGGATGGCGCTTATCAAGGATAGCTTCAAGCTTTGTGTCAATAAGAACTCGGGCGTGGGCCTCACGGTATTCATCAGGAAGGCAAATTGTTCTGTAAGGACAATACTGGCATATCTCGTCCTTATTGAGACGTTCCGGTAGCTTGTCCTCTATAACTTGAGCAATTTCATTTTTAATTGCAAGGTAATCAGTAAAATCATCTTCCTGTTTAAAGTCAGCGATGTCATGTATTTGATATTGTTCGAGAAGCATTGCTTTGATTTCGTCAACAATGACGTTAATATAATCACACTTTTTGAAGCAGTCCTTAACTATTTTCATGTCAAGCTCTACATCGAATTGCTTTAGCTCCCCGGTGTTTTTGTTTTTACAAAGGAAAAAGCCTCTTTTGACTCCCTTACCGTATATGTAAAGATTCATCTGACCGATGTATGCGAGATGCCAGTAATGTTTATTGAAATCACTAAGCTCTTGTACTCCTTGGAACGAATACTGGCTCATGGTTTTGAAGTCAACTACTCTCCGAACTCTGCTCTGTACCCACATACCATCTATATGACCAAATAGTCGGTGCTGAGGGAAAGATACCTCAGACTGTTGTTCAATAATCTCGACACCCATATCGAGTAAATCTCTTTGGATAATAAGCTCCTGCCGATTCCCTTCATTGAATATTACCTGAAGTCCCGGGTCTATGTCAGGTAGAGCGTCCCTGCGAACGAGGTCATATACAAGCTTTCTAACGCACGGAAACCCGATTGATGAACAGCGATTTGCGTGTTGCGGCCAAGGCTTTCCTGCTTGTTTTGCTACATGCTTATAGTACTTTTCAACGATTGTATCTGCCATTATATTAATCCCCTAAATTACCTCTTTGTGATGTGCGGCCCCGGTGGAAATCTCCCGGAAATATTGTCTTAACAATAAAGCCTTTGTCTCTCAACGGGGGCCGACATCTTTATCCGAGTATATTCTCGTCAATGTGAAAAACGAAAGAACAATTTGGACATTTTAAAGTTTGTCCTACTTTTTGTTTCAAATCCTCATGCTCGGTAAGGGGGGAGTTTGATTTCTTTTATTTCCTCATCCTTTTTGACGATAACACCCTTTACGAGTTCAAGGTTGCTTTCGGCAGTCTGAATTGTTTTTTTCGCAACACGCACTTCCTTTTTGGATGCTAAAAGCTTTTTATTCTTCTCATCCAAAGCACGTTTGAGTTGAGCGTTTTCTTTCCGAATCCTCGCTTGCTCTATACAGTCCTCATTCACCTTGCGAAGTCGTTCGGTTTCCTGCTCTTTCTCATACTTCTCCCTGCGGACCCGAGCTTCCTCTTTTGCTTTGATTTCGATGTAATGTTCCTGCTTGTCAAGATGGTCCTCGATTGGTTCAAGAATAGTTCTGTAAACTTTTGCGATTGCATCGATAGTCTGACCTCTACGGAGAGAATTCTCTTTCTTGCGCTTGCGCTCTTTTTCGAGGTCAAGCCGAACTCTTTGGATAACCTTACGCCCTACCCCGGCACGTTGCATGTCCACAATCTGAGACTCATGCGTGATGTTAATGTCAAATGCTTCCTTCTCCCACTCTCCGACAAGAGCAAAGATATTATTGAATGTTTCGAGGATTTCTTCGGCCTCTGTTTTCTGAAGCCCTGATTCTTTAACAATTACCTGAAGTTGTTTATTGTCCATGTTCTCCCTCTGTGTTTGGAATTAACTTATATTCCCAAAGGCCAGACTTAGCCCCTGAGCGCCTTTTGTCTACTGTGTGGCTACCATTACCCTCTTTTCGTAAATTACGCAACTGAGCGCTAATTGAAGCCTCTCCATCACCGGTTATCTCTGCTATTTCAGGAAGGCTACGCCACTCCCCATCTTTCATGCAGTCATAGATTCGATAAATCTGCCGGGTAAGCCGTTCTTTATCCTTTGCCGGTGTGTATTCTGCTCCGTGAAATGTTTCCATTGTCTTATTTTCTTGGCTGATTGGATTTGAAACAGGAATCATTACTCCTTTACGGTTTTTGCCAATGTTGCCAAATAAGCTCATTTGATTTTCCATGTTATCCTCAGTACATTTCTTGGAATGTAACAATATTTTGAATTAGTATTCTCATGCTTTCTACAAGGCTGTAATATACTTCATTTCCTACTCGTCTTGCTTTAATGATTCCGCTTAATCGTAATATTGTAATCTGTTGTGAATTTAAAGACTGCTTCATACCTACTGCTTTGGCGATAGCACCAGACTTTACTTCTGTACGATAGAGAAGAAGTATTACAATTTGGAGTCTTTTTGTATGCCCAATGGTTTTTAGAATTTCTGCTGTTCTTTCAAATTTCATATTATCCTCGGTTTAATGTTGGGGGCTTTAATAGGGCTTCCACCGCTTCAACCACACGGTAATTTAATCGATATTATCCTAACCGCTACAAACCCGGACATCGTATAAGGAATTACGTCCTGACCCTCACCGGAGTCTCGCCCCCTCAAATTATTTAAAATGGTAAATCAGGCTGATAATCATCATCATCTCCATCGACCGGGGGAGAAGGTGGCACATCAGGTTTGTCAGGTGCAACAAGTTCCGGGGGAACCTCAACAGGAGCTTCCTCTGCCGGTTGATTCTTCTGAGCCTTGAGATGTTCGTGATAATCGTCTCTAATTTTATCGATGTTGTATTTGACTTGATTCTCAGTGAGAAGTTTAACAGACCGCTTACCCTTCATTTTCTTTTTGTCCTTCGTTTCCCATTGAGTATATCTCTCAAGCATGTCTGCGGCAATTTCTTTATCATCGTTTGACATGGACATGAGCATCATGGCAATCTCATGCTTTGATTCTACTGTCTCAGGGTCAGAAGCACCCTTATTACCGCCCTGAGAGCCGCCCTTAAACTCAACCTTACCAATCTTACTCGTATCGAATCCAAGGTCTTTCAACTGTTCCAAAGTGATACCTGAGAGGCCAAGAAGCCGGGAGATACCGTCACGATACATCTTTGTCCGGGCAACACCTTCCATGTGAGTGATTTCAATATTATCAACTTCTTTATATCCTTCACTCGTTTTGCCTAAAAGCTTAAAATGAGTATCGCATTCTCCAAAACCAACATCGAGCATTTGCCCCATTTTAAATGTTGCACGATACGTTACTCTCTGGCGCTTTGCAGTATCGCTTTCGAGTATTTCTAGGCCTCGGAGAGGAATGCGCTCCATATCCATTACAGAGATACCAAAATATTTCTTCAGTTTAACGCATCCATGTCCTTCGAGATAAAGCGTTTTTCCGAACATTGTGAAATCGCTTGGATAAAGCTGTTGGATTGCAAGCTCGGTTATTTTGGTAATTGCCTCGTTCTTACGCCTTACTTGGTCTACATACCGGTTCACTTCTGCATCTGAATTAAAAGTTGGCATATCGCTCGACTCACCGGGAGTAACTACCATCCGGCCTTCACGCACAGGAACTATCTGAGCATCTTCAATTCCCATCTCTTTGTCTAAATCATCAACCATTTGAAACCTACCTTTCTCTCCCGGGGGAGTTTGGTTTGAAATCTATACAAGGCTCCCGGGAAGACCTTATTTGAAATCTGTCAGTACGTACCGGGAGACATCCCCGGGGCATCCGTAAAATTGTTTGCGCAATGGCATAGGTTTATTCTACGGAATCTTCCCGGGAATGTCAAGTTTATAGCGTTATAACTATATTAGACTTTACTTAACTTCTTCTCCCTTTTCACATATTAAACACGTAAGACTTAAAAGGGTTCCAATTTATTTTATTTAGCATTTCAAAAGATTTTTCTTGACAGAATGAAATAAAGGAGTATATTGTTACTTAACTTAACTTACTAACCAAATAAAGGAGACGGAAAATGAGTAACATGAGTTATTGTAGGTTTCAAAACACAGCGCAAGACCTTGAGGACTGCCAAGACCATTTTGGCGATAATGATTTAAGTGAAGATGAAAAAGAAGCACGGGGATTTATATTACAAATGAGTATTGACATTGTTCACGATTATGGAGATGAATAATATAACCTATTTACTAACCAAACAAAGGAGACGGAAAATGGCTGAGAGGAAAATTAAATTTATTTCCAAAACTGTTAAATGGTTTGATAAAGTAAATGGTAATACATACCATAGCAATCGAATCATAAGAGTAAAAGACAGTAAAACGATTGTAACACCTTTTACTTATGGATACGGGGAGCAGTATAAAACTACGGCATTAGAAACTATGCAAGAAAACAAATGGATTCCCCGGAAGTATTGGAATGAAAATAAATGGTGGTATTGCCGTGAAAACAATTATCCGATTCATTGGGAAGTTTCTCATGGATTAAAACGTGATTGTATTGCAAACGGGAGTATATAACACTATGACCTATTTACTATTGTTTCTTGTCTCATATACTGCAATCGTTATAACGGTCGGAACAGTATTGCATTTTAAGACAATCCGGTTTATAAAGAATGACACACAACAAAGATGCTTAGATTTAGAGTCTGAAATACAAAACTTTTTATGTGATATGGAAAGGGAATAGAATGCACTCATATTTTAAAATTGTTATTAAGTATGATGAAGAACATCCCGAAGCAATAAACGAATTTCAAATTCAAGAAGAACTTATAACGGTGTTTGAGGCAAAGGATATTGATTGTGTAATTGATGTTTATGATTTAAAACAGTAACACCGGGAGAAAGAAATTTGAATTCTCACTTGAAAACTATTATTTGAAAGGCCTTATTTGAAATATAGGGCCTTTTTTTATTTGAAAACGTTTGACTTGAAAACTATGTATTCCGAGGCCGAGAATTTTTAACCAAAATAGTAAGAATAATAAATAATAATATAGTATTATCACTATTTCTAATTATCTCACTCCCCTATTGCGATATTGTTTTATCGAATAGATAAACGATAATATTTTATCTTTAAACTATTTTTAATCCCCGGAAAATAAATTGCATTTTTTACTTGACAGAATCAATATTAATGTTATATTAAGTTAAGTTAAGTTATTTTATTAATATTAATTTTTATTGAAAGGTGTACGCAATGAAAAAACATTTATCGAATCATTCGGAAGTATTACATTTTTGGGCCAATGAAAAACAAGATACGGGATATTGTGGAAACATTGAATTTGAGAATAAAACGATTTATTCTTATGGACATCATTTTCCAATGGCCCGGCATATCCCCGGTGATTATGTTTTAATAACAACAAGAAAAGACTCAGTAACAACTGCCGGTCATTTGTCGGGATGCTTAAGCGCTATTCCGGCCCATAAAACAGTTATATATTGTGATTATGTTTTCCCGTTGGGATATTATAGCAATGATGAGGATTTATTTTTCCCGATGGAATCACATATATCCAATTTACAAATTATGTGTACTGAATTGGAAGAAATAAAATTGCGTTTTAAACATGCAAGAATTTACAAAGAACATTATTTAAATGATTATTCCCGAAAACTTGACAATATGATATTATATACAACTGTTTTTAAGATTAAATCCAAAATCCCTTATGCAATAAAACAAGTTATTAAGGCCGGGCCAATAGTAAAAGACGAAAAATATTTTAAATGGGAAAAAAGAAAGAAAGAATTAGATATTATTAATCAAAAAAAAGAAGTAGAAAGACAGCGACAATATGCAATAGACAATAAAGAAAGACTTGAAATGATTATACGAATTTATTCACTCAATAACACATTTATACAAGAATTTAGAATAAAAACTCTGAAACGTGCATACAGAATAGCGAAAAAACTTCGTTCAATGGGATTTAACGCCGTTATCATATCTTGTTTGTAGTATTATATCAATTCATAATTTAAACGCTTAAATAGGGGATTGTACAATGATAACCGGGATATATTATTTTTACACAGATAAAATAGAATTTATTAACAATAAAAAGCATTATACAGTAATTAAAGTAAATATTTATAATAATAATGTTGATGTGGGAAATAGAAAAGCCAAAACATTAAACGATAAATTAGGTTTTGGTAAAATGCCGGGGGGATATTTTAACGGGAATTGTAAAACGTGTTGGGATGATTGTACTATTATAGAATGCCGGGATAATACCAAAATACAAGATTATACCGAATATGATAAATATATAATTGATTTAATCGAATATGAAAATAATCTTGATTATGTCATTATGTGATTAAATATTAACCGTATCATATACCGGGGAATTAAAATGAATTTATTTAGAGAATTAACAAAGGAAGAAGAAAAACCATTCCGTAAATGGGCTAATGATAATTACATCCCATTTGACGATATAAAGGGTATATGGCATCCCATAGTACAAGAAGAATGTAAAAACATGAATATTAAGGCCGGGAAAGAATTCATTATTTAAACCGCATTACACCGCCATACACTGGGACCGGGAATATAAACGCTTATAATATCCCCGGTCCTTTATTTTATCCCCTTACAAACAAGAAAAGAAAGAACCAAAGAAAAGAATATATAAAACTACTAAGACAATTAGAATTAGAATGTTTTATACTATATGTTTCATACATGTTTCATACATGAGACATACATGAGACATACATGAGACATACATGAGACATACTTATCTTTAATAAACGTCACCGTTTAAAAATATCTATTTTACTACTTATTAAAGAATATTACTAATTATTATGGACTATATTACGTAATCCAAATATTGACTTTTCTTAATGTTTTGTAATGTTTTCATAAGAATTCATATTACGATTATACAGTTATCAACAAGTTGTTAACAAGTTGTCAACATTACGAGAATAGATTAAATTTACTATTGACGGGGAAACCTGTCACTATTAAGGCCTTATTTATCATGTATACACTGGATGAGTATAAATAATGAGGTAAGAGAATAAGGGATTGACAATATTTTGAACGTTGTCTCTGTCTCCCGGGGAAACTAATTGCATGAGATTTATCCAAGCATTAATTAAATGAATTGAACAGAATGTTTACAAGGTGTTTTTATAGGGTGGGGGATAGAGTCAATATATTAGGGTATTGATAGAGGATAGTTTACATAATATAGTTTATACGTACCAAGTTTTTATTAAGTTTATTAATAGTTTATTATAGTAATAACACTATATAAATTTAATTACTACTATTTAATATCATCACCTATTATTAATTCGTATCATGCTATATAAATAAAGGGCCTATCCCCTGCCGGGAGAGAGGATGCCCCACATTTTTTCATCTTCACTTTTCTATAATGATGCCAATCATTGGTACTTAGAACCGCTATCAAATTTGTACCTCCAAAAGTTTATCAACTAAAAGCAGTTAAAAAACAAAGGGTTAATAAAAAAATATCACAAAAAAATTTTTAAAAGATGAATAAAGTTTATAAAATTGGAACTTATTACAAGTTTCCCCGTTTAATAGTGTATGGAAGAAAATAAAACATAAAGAATTCTTTTAATAAAAAGGAGATACTCTAATGCTTCCACAATCGACACATTTTTTTATCAAAGAGGTTAATGGTAAGAAAATACTATTCGCTGACACAGATTATATTAATTATTGCGATGATGATTTAAGCGGAACCAAGAAGTATTGTTTTTCATTAAATGTTCCCTTGGGGGAGATAAGGAGTTGCACAAAGTCAGTGCCAATGAAGTATGTAATAAAGGATGGCAGGATAGACTTTATAAATATTACCTTTAAGGAAAAATATACCGATTCAATATTATAAAAGATACGAAAATAAATTTTTTGGAACTTAATGTTGAGAAAGGGATAGTGTGCGCTTCATTTAATGCAGGATAAGGGGGATTTTGATGCCTAATAAAGAAGAAAAGAAACAAGATTGGTATTTCACGTTCGGTGTTGGTCACGGGAACAGGATGTTCTATGTGAAGATTAATGGGACTACCGGCTCATCAAGAGAGCGTATGCACGAACTATTTGGAGCGGTGTGGGCATTTCAGTATTCAGAGAAAGAGTTTGAGGGAACGGCTGAGAGATGGGGATATACCCTACACCCAATATCATTAACAAAGGAAGGGCAGGCTTAATGCTCAAAATAAAACCCAAAAATTATACTTATAAATGTCAGTGTTGTGGAGTTCGTTTCCATATAGGCACAGACAGTGAAATATGGGATGAGACTGATGTTTTTGCCGTAACAGTTAAGCATACAGTGTATCCTGCCCATTTTTGTGGCAAAGAGAGAATTGGATTAATTAAAGTTGTGGGAGTGAATGTCTAATGCTTGAAATAAAAGCAGATGGCCCGGATTATCAAAAAGCCCGGGAGATGCGTGATAAAAAGATGTTTGATTCCCGGGACTGCCAGTTCGGTGAATTTGGGACCGATATATGTCGAATGGACTTTATATTTAAAGAGGCAAGAATAACTCAAAAGTGCAGACATCTTTTGTGGCCGGGGGTATGCCCAGATTATAAGCCGAGCATGACTCTATGGGAGAGATTCAAGGAGTGGATTATAGAGATTTAAAAAATTGAAGGATGATAATGAAAGAATACACAACAAACGAAGTAATGCAGATAGTCGATATGGAGCGTGAAAGCTTCCGCTCTCTGACTAATTATTACAATCTTCATCCGATATATCAATCTCCGGGCGGTCACGGACGGCAGAACCTTTATTCCCAATGGGATATTTATGGGATAGCTGTGTTTCAGATATTAAGAAAAACCTTTCACGGCAACTATCTTATGGGATTTTTTAATAAATGGAGAGATGTTGACCCCGGGGAAGCATATAAAACTATTTATTCAGTTGTTGTCGTGTCCACAATGGAACTTATTATTTTGCGACAATTTACGGATGGACCATTCCCTTATTCTGTTATTGAAAATGACCCGTATGTTATTTTAAAGATTTCAGAAATAATACGTTACATCAATAAAAAGGCAGAGGGCCTTGGGAGAGAAATATAATGTTCATGGTTTTGCTTGTAGCAGAGAAAAGCCCGGTCAGTATTGAAAGGATGAGCGGTCCTGTAAAGGGCGAGATTAATCTTTCTTGGGCTACCGGGATGGTAGGGGCTATCCCTGTATTTGGGACGTATGAGGAAGCCGAGTTGTACGCATCATTAAATAAACAAAAGAATGGGAATTTCCCTGACATTCAAGAAATCGAGGAATATAAATGAAATTAAAACTCGTAGAACACAAAGAGCAGGCAGGATATTTCTACGTCTATGACGAGCAAAGCACTATGAGCCTATGTGGACAAGTAGGAAAGTACGGTAGTGGCGGATATTGGCTCCACGATATTAAGAAAGCGAAGCTGTTTAAAGATTTATCCTCAGCACAAAACGCAAAAGACTTCCAAGAGAAACAACTCGCAGAATTAAAGAAAAATTTCTAAAGAAAAAGCCCGGGATAAACACTCACAATCCTTCACTCAGAGGATGGGGGCCGTCCCGGGCTTTGCTCTTATTGGTACACACGGAGCATAATCTAACTATACTTTATTTGTTTGTCAATGATTTTTTACTGATACCGTAATACTGTACCGGCATCCAATGTCAACGTATTGGGATTGTTTAATCATTATAATATTTCTGTCACCTATGTTTCTTGCAAAGTTACCGATGAAAAAGGCATCAAGATATTCTGAATATATTTCTGTTGAGATGATTGAATCGAATTCATAAGGTACCTTGATTATAAAATAATCTATAATAAGCATTTCCTCAGTGAGAGCGCCGTCAATAACCTCGATATTATAATCAGGCCCAATAAAATCGCAATTATTAGAGCATCCAATAAACAATAATAGCGATAAAGCTATAATAATATTTTTCATCATTCCTCCTTTAAGTGGTTTCATCGGCGGTTTCATAGCAATTCCTTTATTTCTTTCTGAAAGTTTTTTAACATCTGATGAGTCTCAGTAAATAACCAATACTCCCGATTATTCTGTGGTTTTAAATCCGGCTTAGTTGAATCGTCAGAATAATCAATCTCAAACTGAGCCAGCAGATTATCTGTGAGTATCTTAACTGTTTGCTTTTCAATTGGCGGTTTCGCCAACTTTGGTTGCACAGTTACTACATATACTACCCCATCAAGCGTAACCTCATTCGTTGCTCCTTTCGGAGCTTTATACATCATGTGCTGAACAACTGCTCCCATAATCATCCCAGACGCAGACTTTTTATTGAGAGCTAAGTATGGGTTTTTACCAGTCCTAATAATAAACAATTCTCCCGACAACGGTGAGCATACTACAGATATTTTATCCATTTTCATCCTATCATCTCCTTTGCGTGTGCGAGTGCTTTGTCTGATTCATCAACAATATGTTTCTCCTCTTGAAAATAACTCGGTGAATCGCAAAGCGTATGACGTACTAAATATATCATGTCTTCCAACGCATTGGCAGACTCTTTGATGACTATGTCTTTGGCTTCATTCTCTTCACGTAAACCTGTCATACAATCATTTGCACCGTCAATAAGCTCTGTCTGTGTGACTTGCTCGTTTACCTCACGCACAGCATCTTTGCAGGCTTGACAACGGAAAGGCATATTAGTATTTATCATTCCATCAAATACTGAAAGGTAAGCATCAAATAATGCACACTCCCAACAACTCTTGCCTTCTTTCTTTTGTGAACATTCACTCCCACAAAACTCACCGTCAATTTTAATCTTAATTGGTGGTCGGACTTCTACTGTTTGTTCACTCATTCTATCATCTCCTTTGCGTGTGCGAGTGCTTGCTCGCAATGTAGGTCTAACGCTACTATTGGATTATCAGAACTTCTTGCTATAAATTGTATTTGCTCCAGCGCATCGACAAGCTCTTTGATGAGTGCGTCTCGTTCAGCACACATAGACTCGGCAAGTAATACATTGGGTGATGTTCGCCTATTCTTTATTCCAAACAAGTGGATATATGAAAATCATAATAGCAATTAATATAAGTACGACTGTTTGTATAATTTCATTCATTCCATTACTCCTTTTGTCCAAGCGTTAAACTCAAGCATCGGATTTGCGTATATTGTAAGCGGTAAGCCTTTCCAGTAATACCAATTACCAAGTAATTCACATCTCTTATTCTGCTCAAGTATTTTATAGTAACTATCATCATACGGAAAGCATTCATACCCTAAGCCGTCAGCCGTCTTGCTCGGTTTGGTATGGTTGGCGTTCCAATAATTACATAATTGCTCGTAGAATTTATTCTGATACCACCTGTTCCAATCCCTATGTGTCATATCGCTTGTTTGGGGTGGGCGGATATCTAATAGATTTCGTACTTCTTTTGGGGTCAAATCCTGCACACATTTGACAGTCGTCGCCACACTCAGCTTTGTGTCGGTTTTGGTTGGGATAGTTATTATTTTATCATATTCACCAGTAACTTCAAGACCTACTTTTACTTGTGTCGGTGCATACATCACGTAATCGCCTGATGGATAGTGGAGTGGAATGCCTACCTGACCATCATAAAACCATGCAGACCCATGGCTAGCATATTTATTAATATCACCGAACTCAGCGAAATCCTCACGCGGTTGCGGACTCAGTAGTCGAGCAAACAGACCACTGTTATTATCCTTTACCTGCTGTGCTTCTGCAATTGTTGTGTATATTCGTTTCATAATTTACTCCCTTTCAACTCTTTCACGCCCAGAACTAATAAATGTTCCATAAAAATCCCCCAACAGCTTGAGCGAACTGTCGAGGGACCGAGGACCCTGCCGTAGCAGGCAGGGGGTGATTTCTTCGTACATTACATTAAATCCAAAACTTAAATTAACTTCACATAGCGAAATGCATAATTTTCGCTCCTTTTTATTAGTAATTAAGCGATTCTGAGGGCTTATCCCTCCTTTTGCGACCCAGAACACCCCTCGGGGTCTAAAACAGTCCAGATTTGCCCCACAACAATCGGAGCATACGTTTCTCCAACGAGCTCTTTAAGCATTTTAGTCTCATCAAGTGTCAGTTCAATAAGTTTTGTTGATTTTTGTATTTTCTGAGCTAAAACATACTTTCCAAACTTCGCTTCTCCGGTTTCCTGTTTATCTGATAGAGAGGTAAGGACCGTGATAAACGCATCTTTAAAAATCCAATCATCAACTTTACCTTTTTGGGTAATTGGGATAGATGTTCCGTCAATATTAAGTATTTTGGTGCTTATGTCAAGTTTCAAAGGTTGTCACTCCTTAACCCATCGTTAAAGCCATCTTTTATTGCTGACATGATATTATCAAATAGGTCGATAATATATGGCTCAATCATTTTTTCCCACAAAACTCTTGTGGGCTTCCATTTATTCATAGCGCCAGACAACAGCACCCCGGGAATTTTAAATAACGTGTAAATTGGAACATACACGAAGGAGTTATCGATTTTCTTCAGGATATAGGCAAGGACGATTGTCCCGAGGCCTGAAGCGATTCCTGCCGGTGTAAGAAAAAAGGCTCCTGCGGCCTGTAATCCACCCCAAATTGCTGATAACATAAATTACTCCTTTCGTTTAAGTTTAAGTGTTACCCATTCGGATATTTCATGTTTTTGTCGAAAATATAAAAATGACAAGGGTCAGGGAAACCCAATTCTGGTATTTTGTGACGATAATATGCTATATTGAAAGCACATTTTTCTGTGTCATATTTAGCACAATTAAAACAGCTTGGCTTTATAGGCTTCACAAATAAACCAACTATAAGTCCCCATATCGTTAATATAAATGTTTTTCTTTTCATTTTATCCTTTCACTGTGTTGTTTTTAGAACTTTTAATTCCAAACGGAACCCTTCGAGATTAAACTTCTCCCCCGGGCATGTTTTTGATGAATCGAATTCCCTATGTCCCAATACGTTTTCCTCTGGAATGTCAAACACATCACAAAGACTGCGAACCCATTTAAGGTTCAGCATCCACATCTCAGGTGGCACTTCATCTATATCATAATTACCAACGATACAATGACCGTAAGTATTGTGATTATGACCCCGACAATGCGCCCCTTGCTCATTTAACATTCTCCCAATTAAGATTTCAAGTTCGTTATTTATAAGTTCGCAACCAGAATTATAACCTATGTCGTCCCATTTATTGATTTCGGTGTGATATTTTCTTATAACATCCCAAGACACTGTACCCGAATCTGCGGTCAGGCTGTGATGCAAAACTATAAATTTAGGTTTTATTATCTTCATTAATATTTCCGGTGGTTTCTGTTCTTTTTTATTAAACGCCCATTGAAGGAATTTGTTCCATATTTTTTTAAACAATATCAAGTGTTTCTATTAGCCTCTTAATTTATACTCCCTTGATTGTGTGATACAGGTTTCCATAATTCAATTCTGCGGTATCTGCCGTTAAAGTACTCCATTACTGGCTCTCGCCAATCGTTACTTAATATTAGCCCATATTGATTATTGCTAAACAGATGCCACTCGTTAGGTTCATTGTACGCTATTGTTATCTGATGCCCGATACCATCACCGATACCTTTTATCCACAAGTCAACCTTGAACGCTGTATAGCCAATTTCCTCACAAGCTATCATCGCTTGGTTGGCGGCAGACATACACCCATTAAATTGAGTAGTCTCCATCATCTCACGAACATCTTGCAAGGTATCAACACCCAGTATCGGGGGGCCTGTTGGCGATTGCATTGAGCATCCGAATAACATTAACGTTGCTGCAATTAATAATAAGTTTTTCATGTATCCCCATTATTACGTATATGATTTTATAAGTCCGTCTGTTACGTTCGCAATATCACCACCGCCTGTCATGAAATTAGTATCGGTTCCGCCGTTTGCTACTATCCATGCGGCTATAATGGCGTTTACTTTGGTGGTAATGTTTACTTTCGTCCATGCGCCCTCAGAAGCAATCAGAATGTCATCATTTGTAGGGCTTGCCGCTTCGTTATGCACCGTTATGAGATGATTGCTCGGTGTGAATGTGGCTGGCTGTCCTGTGATGTTTGAGCTCCAAGTTGCGCCGACGGTTGCTCCCGAGGCGATGCCGTTGAGCTTGCTGCCATCTGAGGCGACGTCCCTGCCGTCAACCGTGCCACCAATTGTAATGTCACCAGCAAAATAACCGTCACCCGCCTCATCAACACTAAATACCAGTGTGGGATACTCAACCCCAATCAACCCTGTAAATAAATTCCCAGTTTTAGCTGTCTCGATATTTGCGACATATATACCGTTGGTAGTACCCACAAGAGTATAGTCTGCCTGACCAAAAAATATCCCCCCCTGTTCTGTATGAGAAACAGCGGTGACCACTCCAGTCCCTACTGTTGTTGTGGAGTTCCCGGCTATGTTAGAGATGTGAACTCTACCTGAATCGCTTTTAATTTCTAATCCGGGATAAGCACCATGCCATAACGTATCATCGAGCCGTATAATTGCAGTATTACTGTCATCATATACTATAATACTATTTGGATATGTACCTTCTGATGCGCCCTTCACTTCTACACGCTTATAGTGGGCGGCCACAGCCGTATCCGTGCGTAGCGTCTGACCTGTTAATATCCCAACATTAATCTTATCTGCATCCAAATTAACTATTTTAGCGCTTTGTATGGTGGCGTTGGCTATTTTAGCGTTTGTGACCGCAAGTGCGGCTATTTTACCCTCTGTCACATTGAGGTTGGCTATTTTAGCGTTTGTGACCTGTAAATCACCAATAAATGCTGTCCCAATCACCATATTAGCGGAATCGTTCCATACAAGCGTGTGAATTCCGGCTGTGTTGATGGCTATCATAAAGGCTGTAGCGCCTAATGTGGGGTGTGTGGCGCTGTCAGAGTATGTTGCGTCCCCTATCGTCCAATAAACATACTGAAGGGCTGTATTCCCTGCTGTAATGGGATATGAGTCTCCGTTATACACAATACTATGGGTATTCCATGAAATGTGAGTATTAGCTCCGGGATTTGGAGAATCATTTGTCCATACGTCCGCAGTTAAGATGATTGCTTTAGTAAACATTTTTGTGGCCGTAATAGCAAAATCATCAATGTCTGTTGCTGTGACTCCAAGCGTTGTGGCGGTCAAAGTTACTGCCGGGGGCGTGGGAACAAAACCACTTGGAAGATTTGATGTGTTTCTTGCCCGAACCCAATAATAATACGTTTTATTTGGCAAACCTACTTCATGAATGAAAAAATTACCGTAAGCAGTCGCAAGTTGAGCCGAGTC
>Ga0075116_10000227_pt1 | contig 26984 bp, 33 predicted proteins | sample AntAceMetag02UKC_FD_69786 | JGI IMG/M metagenome (GOLD analysis project Ga0075116, IMG submission 69786) | Saline lake microbial communities from Ace Lake, Antarctica- Antarctic Ace Lake Metagenome 02UKC | ecosystem: Environmental > Aquatic > Non-marine Saline and Alkaline > Saline | place...
TCGATGGGTAGTCAGAGGAGTAGAGAGGAGAGACCCTTACAAACTATATCCTTTACAAACTACACCCCCCAGCTTTATTTCTACCCCCCATGCTTTATATAACTGACTGCCTATTTTTGGGGGATTATCTAGCTATATACCCGTAGTGATTTTACCTACACTTATACACTATCGTTCCACCAATCGTTCCACTTCATCTAGTGGAACGTTCCATGTTCCTGACGCACTGTGAGAACAGTCTAAAAAAGCGTTCCATTCCCCCTATATATATCTTTGATATATAGGGGTGGAACGATTTTGACTTTCGAGCGTTCCACCTCCACCTGAAAACTGTCTCAAAGCTCTCCAATCCAACCTCAGATGGAACGATTTTTAAGCCCTATGTTTTTTCAACTTTTATTCTCCTCTCAGAATCGCTCTTGACCAATCCAAATAATTCCATTCTTGACATTTCCAAGATGTGTGGTAGGTTGACTCCCAACAAGATCGGAAATCTTAACCACAGAGAGGAGAACGCAGAGATGAATAATACAAGCCCAATATGCAACAGATGTAGTAAACCTTATGCTTTCATAGGTGACACAGCAGGAGATAAAGAACCCTTCTGTACCTGTGATAAAACAAGAGAGGCAATGAAGATAGGCAAAATCTATCAACGAGATGATCCTGCTTTGCTCCCTTTGCCTCCAACCACATCAACCCCTCTTCTGGATTCTCTTGATAAGCTCCTTGAAGACATTGAAGCATCAGGCAGAGCTACTAAAATTCTTGGGGAAAGATTATCTGCCTTCATAGAAGAGAATAGAGATACTTTGAAGAAACTTGGATTATCTCCTATGGAGGGAACCACCAAATGAAATTTAAACCCTTCTGCTTGGAATGTAAATATTACAAAAACTGTGATATGTCTTATTATTATGATGGTATGGCTTGTTCAGATTTCAGGAGACCTTGGTACAGTCCTACCAGATGGGCTGAAGCTTTGATAAATACTTTCGGAAAGTAAACAGAGGACAATCAGATGACTAAGAAAAAACCAGAGAATGAATATGACTTCAACGAACTCTTCCCAAAAATCACATACAAAGGACTCGACAACTTCAAACCCAATCCCAAAAACAATATCGCAGGGAACGGGTTCCTCAAAAGAGGAGCAGCTTGCCTCCTTACTGGTGGAACTGGTATCGGAAAATCTGTCCTTGCTGAACAGATTGCTTGCTACGTTAGTTCAGGTCTCCCTATATTCGGGAAGATCCCGATCAAGAAAGCAGTTAAGGTCTTATATCTCGAAGCTGAGAACGATGAAGAGGTTCTTAAACAGGACTTCATCTCGATTGGGAATGAAATAGGAGCAGACCCAAAGCTCCTGGAAAAGAACTTAGACATCAGACACGTACCCGGACTACCTGAAAAACATTTAGAACAATTCATGAATGACCTACTAGAAGAATGTAAACCTGATCTGATTATAATTGATCCCTACCAAAGTTTCATTGGAAGTGTGGATATAAACTCAACTGAGCCTTTCTTCAGGTGGAGACAGCTCATGGACACTCTCATCTCCAAGGAAATGTATAACTGTGCATTGCTTGTTGTCACTCACACTCCCAAACCTAAAGACACAAAAGATTGGTCAGATGCAGAACAGGTCTACTTGGCTATGGGAACATCAGCCATATCCAACTGGACCCGTACTGCCTGTGAACTGATGTTCATCAAAGGGGAGCATGGGAAATACAGATTGCATTTCTCTAAGTCTCCTGCAAGAACTGGAATGGTGGATGAACTTGGAGGAGTAGTCAGAGAGATATACATTGAGCACTCTGGAGACATCAACAAACCCTCCTGGAAGAAAAGTGAGAAGCAAATCAATGTGGTTGTCGCTGATGTCAAGGAGCTGATATTCAAAGCACACGAAGCTGACCTTACAATGAGCTTATCAAAGATAGCATTGAAATGGAGGATTGGAAAAGCTACTGTACACAGACACGCTAAAGCATTGAAAGCAGAAGGAAGATGGGAAGAACCTAAAAAGAAAAAGAAATAATTTCGGGGGTGCAGTCTCTTCTTGCGAGTGATCCCTGAAGGAACTGTCATCTGTCAGTTCTCCGAAGACTGCACCTCCACCAATTTTATAAAGGGAGATAATTATGAACGAACATGAAAATGACATTGAAGACGGAACTACTGAGACTATGGAAAAAGTTTGTACTCAGTTGTTGGAGTGTCTTGATTGTTTTGTGGTTGTTGGTTTTACTCCAGACGGAGAAGCATACAGAAATGTCTACTACCCCAATAACATGAGAATGTACGCAATGCAACAATTACTAGAAGACACCTTAGATGAAAGACTTAAACTATACCAAAAAGTTGTGATACAGGAAGGGAGATAATTATGAAGTGGTTAATAAACTTATTCAAGATATGGTTTGAGAAGAAAGAAAAACACAAAGAGATAATTGCACCACCATCTCTCCCTTCAGAAAGCGTTGAAGGAACTGATTACACTCTGCTTAAACCTGTAACAACACGTAACGGACACGCAGGGGTAATAGTTCAATGTTCTGTTCGAGTTATAGCAAAGGTTGAGATTAACGGACACGAAGACGTACAGGAGTATCGAGTGGGTTATGCAAACGGAAACAGGTCTCATGTATTTTTGAACAGAATAGGTGCAGACTATCCTCCAAATTCCATAGTCAGAGTTTGGGGTGATGGGAAAATCTTAGAGGGAATATGGGAAGATCCAAATTACAGGAAGACTTTGATTTTAACTGAAGTACCAAAATGAGAAAATCAAGAGCAAATTGGAGAGGTACGTTCAGGACGTTAGTAAAGAGATTGGATGTAGATTCATATATTGAGGTGGTAGATGACAGACAAGAAAATAGAAGATACAAAATGCAAGCAATCCTCAAAGAAGAAGGTCTTGTCGAAAGAGAAGATGTCCTCCTTGTCAGACACAGAAAAGAAGGAGACAAAAAAATCTGGCGTGTCTTCCGTTTGGGGGGAGCCAAGGTTGAGTCTAGCAGCTTGGAAGAATCCGGTAGTGTTTCGGAAGTATCTCGACAAGTTGACCTCAACAAAGAGATTTGAGAATGAGAAAGCTGTGCATTTTTTATACATCCTCCCAATAGGACGTAGAAGGAAAATATTTAATAGACTCAGAGAGATAGACCCTGAAGGTGTTAATAGAATTATTGAAATCAAAAGAAAGAAGACAAGAGCACGAACCAAAAAGAAGAAAGTTAAAAAGAAGATGGAACAAGTTGCAGCAGTCAAGAGAGCACAGGATGAAAGTAGAGTAGCTATAGCAAGCATGAATTATACTGAACTTGGTATCACTGAGTTTAGTTTCATTGATGCTGATTCTGTCTTGGACATTTTAGCTATGCTCTTGTGTGCTGGTTACGATAAAAAAGAAATCAAAAAGAAATTTCCAAAGGTTGATGTCAGTTTGATTGAACAGGTAGACCAGAGTCGTATGCAGAAGATGAAAAGAAAAGTACCTAATGCAATCATTGACGCTGCTGACAAAAAAGTTCTCAAGGATTTACTTGATGGAAGTGTTGATGGAGCTACCACTAAAGCTGACTTGATAGCTCATCGTAGAAGGAAGGTAAACCTTGAAGCAGCAAAACTTATGAAAGACAAACCTGATATGCCTCTATCTGAAGAGAAAGAGAAAAGAAAGAAACTTGAAGATAGATTTAATTTTGCTAAACCTGTAGACGTACAATCAAAGGAGATCACAGATGAAGATAATGCAACTGGAACGCCTGACCAAGACTAAGAATTATTTTTTCAAACCCAAGACTCGCTATGTGGTGTCTGACTCAGAGCTTGATACCATCTTGTGTGGTGTTTACAAGAATGAAGTCAAGTGGAGTCATCTAGCTTCTTTTGAAAGACGCTATGGAGGTCAGGACTTGAATGGAAAGAGTGTAATCATCTACAGGCACAACGCATGGGGAGATCAGCTTATAGCTTCAGCTCTACCACGATACCTGAAGATTCTCTATCCACAGTCAACCATCCATCTGTACTGTCATCCTGATGTAATGTCTCTATGGGCTGGTAACCCATTTATGGAAGGTTCTGCTGTGCCTCTACCTATTCATTTTGATGCTCTACAGCAATATGATTATCATATTCTTTTTGAAGGGATGCTTGAGGGGAATAGTGAACACGATCAAGGTTGTTGTTACGATGATATGTTTTCTTTCTGTGGTCTTGAAGGAGTCTCAGATGAGTTCAAAAGACCTTTCGTGCTCCCTTCACCAGAGGATTATAAATTTGTCCAAGAAGCAGGATTAGATTTAACAGGTGATTACGTTGTCTATCATCTGTCTCCTGCTAACCCAAACAGATGTTACCCACCTGAACAGGGAGGTATGGCTGTGACTAGGATTCTTGACGAACTAAAAAAAGATGTGATAGTTGTTGGTGTAGATCCTGATGGAAAGTTGATGAAAGAATTTTACAAAGGATTGGCAGTTGTACCAGAACAAAAAGCAGGTCAGTTTATTAACATGGTGAACAAGACAGATACCTTCAGGGACTTGATACCGATCATTGAACACGCTAATGCTTTGGTGTGTCCTGATTCATCTGTGTTACATCTTTCAGCTTGTTTTCCTGAGACTCCTGTGGTATCTCTGTGGGGTCTGTTTGGTCCACACACAAGGGCAAAATATTATGTTAATAATTACCCGATATTCAAAAAAGAAACTTGTCCATACGCCCCTTGTTTCGATCACAACTTTCACCTACCTGTCGAATATTGTATCAAGGCTAAAGGATCTCCAAACAAAACAACAGATGTTGAATGGTGTCAAGTCTTGAAGAGTATAGAACCTGATGAGATTTATGAAATGGTAAAAAAGGTCATACGATGAGAAAGATCTCTAGACTAACAGGAGAGAAAAAGAGCTTCAAGACTAGGGAAGCTTATCAGGAACATCTGAAAGAGCTTGGTGTTTCTGCTAAGAAAGGCAATCGAGACAGAAGAAATAGAAAAGATGTATCAAGACACGCAATAAGGAAGTCTGAAGTAGGTAGACAATACAATTGGGTTGATTGGGATTTACCTGCTGTGGCTCTTGTCACTAAAAGACAAACCATAAGCCTTATACACCCAAGCAGGGGAAGATGCTTTCAAAGCTTTAAGTGTGTGAACTTGTGGGTTGAGTCTTGTTCAAAACACAATGACATTGAATACATCATGTCTCTTGACACAGATGATGTGAAGAACTATATAGACCTGACTGAGAACACAATAGGTAGAGTGAACTTTAAGGTTGTAGTAGGAGAGAACACCAACGTAGTCCAAGCACTCAACAGAGGGGCAAAGGCAGCAACAGGAGATATTCTCATTTACGTATCTGATGATTTCGAGTGTCTTCTGAATTGGGATATTGTAATTCAGCAAGCTGTGAAGGGAAATGATGATTGGGTGCTTCATGTGAATGATGGTATCCAACAGAACACAGCTACCATATCTATCCTATCAAGAAAATACTATGAGAGATTTGGTCGGATATATCATCCAGATTACATTAGTATGTGGGTAGACCCTGATTTCACTTGTGAAGCAAAAGCTTTAGGCAAACTGATAAGTAGAATGGATATAACCTTCAAGCACAATCACCATACGATAGGTGGACTTCCTTTTGATGCAACTTACGCAAAAGAGAATAGTGGAACGGCATGGAAACATGGAGAGAAAGTTTTTTATGAGAGACAGGCAAATAACTTTGGAGTGAAGTGATGAACATGTTCACAGTAGCTTTGATGATTCTTTATACAGGATCAGGGATCACGTATTTTATTCAACACAAGCTATTGTTAGGGGTATTGATGTTTCTGTATGGGGCTTGTATGTTCATAGTAAATAAAATTGGAGCACATTAAAATGAGAGACTATGTAGCAATGTATTTGTTGACCAGAGATGAGTTCTGTCTCAAAGAGTCTTGTCAGTCTTTATTCGATCAGGGAGTAAAGAAGTTTTTCTTTTGTGTCCCTCCTAAATATTGGGATGGTACACCTGTCACTAAAAAAGAAGTCATAGGAATACAACAGATAGCTAAAGCTATGAAAGATCAAGGAGCTTTTGTCAGTACGTCAAGACCACCTATCCCTCCCAATGGGACTTATGCTTATCGAGAAGCTTCTGCAAGAAACACATCTATGAAGATGTGCAAGAAGATGACAGGTAAAGCAAGAACAAATATTCTCATTGTAGACTCAGATGAGATTTGGGCTAATGACTCCCTTCAGAAATTGGAGGAAGTCTTAAATGGTATTGGACCTGAAGTTGTAACAGCAAGTTCTTTAGACATCATAGGGTTTCCCGGCTATCCAGTAACTTCAAGAAATGAGGGTTTACTTATTTATGTGAGAGATGATGGTGGAAAGTTTATTCATGGGAGATGTTTTAATAGACCTCACCATTATTGTCCTGAGATCAAGGTAACTCATTTCACATCCACTCGTACATCAATGGAAGATACTATCAGGAAACATTTGAGGTCTACCCATTATGATGATTCTGATTATGAATTTGATAAATGGATTAAAGAAACTTTACCAAACATAAAGCCGGGAATGAAAGATTGCCATATGTATAAACATTGGAAGGTATGGGATGAGGTAAGATATTTTACAAAAGAAGAATGGAAATCAATACCAGATAGATTAAAAAAATATTTAGGAGAACCAATATGAGTCGTAAATGTGTAGTGAATTTTAGCTGTAGGGGAAGAGAAAATTACCCAATGGGTCAGAAGAGATTGAAACAAACTCTTGAAGATAAGACGGATGCTGACACTATGCTTTGGTTAGCTCCTGACATGACCAGCAGAGAGGGCTATCCTCCAAACAGTCCTACTCATAACGAAGTACCTTATGCTTTCAAGTATCATGCAATGAAAGCTGCTTTCGACAAGGGCTATGATCTTGTGTTCTGGTTGGATTCAAGTGTTGTCCCTCTCAGAGATATGAGTTATTTGTGGCAGATAATTGAAGACAGAGGTATTTTGGCTTTCAGAAATGCAGGTTGTCTTGAAAGCTCTTTCACTTCTGAAGATTGTCTGGATATACTTGGATGTTCTATAGAAGATGCTAGAAATATTTGTCAAATTTCTGGAGGTGTTGTTGGTTACAATAAGCACAATGAGACTGCTATGATTATTTTTAAGAAGATGTTGAACTTGTCTATAAACACAGTAGCTTTTCAGGGAGGAAGTAACACAAGTTCTGATCCAAATTATCAATCACACAGACACGATCAAAGTTGTCTGTCTTATTTATTAAATTTTTATGATGTAAAAGTAGAGATGACAGGGTTAGATTATTCTGGATCAAGAAACTTGGAAACATTCTTAGAGTTGAGGGCTATGGTATGAAACGTGGAATCTTAATGGTAGTGTTTGGTGAAGAGTACGCAAAGATAGCCAAAGTCTGTATTGCTGAGACAAAGAAACATACAGACTTACCTATCTATGTCATCACAAATATAGATTCTTCTCTTGGTGATTCAGGCACAATGGTGGTTGCTCCTGACAGTGAGAATAGAAATTATAAAACTTCTATGATTAATTATACTCCATTCGATGAAACTCTTTATATAGATTGTGATTCAATCATACAAAAAGAAGATCTTTCTCCTGTATTTGATTTGCTTCAGGAGAATGATATTGTATTGAATGAATACTTGAAATGGGAGAAGGGAGACAAGGTTCTTAATATTTACAAGAGAGCAATGAATATGTTTGTCTCATCACTTCCTATCAGTGTTTACAATGGAGCTATGATAGCTTTTAAGAAAAGTGTTATGGCTGATTTATTTTTTTACCAATGGAATGATGGATGGGGGTTGTTTGGTAAAGGAAGAGAGATGCCACCTCTTGCTTGTGCTATAGCTAATTTGAAAGGAATAGGACTGAAAGTAGGTCATACACCTAATGGATTTTTTGAACCTGAAAACTTAAAAGATGAAGCAACTATACAGCACCACACAGGTCAAGATTTTTTAGACAAGTTCAATATACCTTCATTTACTGGTAATAAATCTTTCGATACGGACCCAACAGATTTTAGATGGACGGAGATGTGATATGTTAAATTTTGCAGCAGATAAAAGAACTATATGTGAAGTCCTGAGAGAGATAAATGACTTGATGCAGGGAGAGCCTGTTCACGTTAAAGCATTGCCTTTGCTTGTGGAAGCAGAGGGTATGGCTAAAAGAATGTCCAGAAAACTTCATGAATATGACAAGGAATATGATAAAGATTGGTGGGATGTGAATCCTGAGAGTGCAACAAAAATGGAGAGGAGACTAAATGAAAATTACATATCTGGATAAGTACCATTACTTCAATGAAACAATCATACCAATCAATCCTACTGTAGTCCATGTAGGTATTCAAGATTTTGATGTTCTAAGTGAAGTCAAAGAGCTGTACCCGGAAGCCTCACTCAAGGCTTTTGAAGCAGACCCCAAAACTTTCAAGAGAATGAAACCTGTAGCCAAGAAACTTGGAATTGATTTTCAGAACAAAGCTCTTGCGAGTGGAAAGAACATGACACTCAACAGATACAAGAATCCTGCATCAAGTAGTGTTTATGATAGGCATGAGTTTGATGACAGTTGCGAACTCATAGATTCTGTAGAAGTACCTACAGTTTCTTGGAATAAGTTAGGAAGAGGAGATCTTCTTGTTTTGAACTGTGAAGGTGGAGAGCTTTATTATCTTGATATGATTACAAGAAAGTTAGAAACCAGGTGTAAGTTCGATCAGATATGTGTTTCCTTCCACGATCCAAGAATTTATCCAACACAGCTCAAGGTAGCTCTATTAGATAAACTTAAATCTCATTATCACATAATTGTAAATGAACATCCTACTTGGATACCCGATGTATTGTTGATTAAAAAGAAAGGTTAAGCTATGTACTCACAGAACGATGAAGAGAAAGTAATCCTTGAATATTTCGGAGACAAGAAGGACGGAAAGTTTCTTGATCTTGGTGCATACGATGGTAAGACCTTCAGCAACACTCTAGCTTTGGCTGAGAGAGGCTGGAGTGGTGTCTGTGTAGAAGCTTCTCCACAATGCTTTGTATCTCTCCAGACCACATACAGAGGCAATGACAAAGTGAAGTTGGTTTGTTGTGCTGTGGGAGATGTATCTGAACCTACGCTTCAAGTATTTCATGACAGTGGTGGAGCTGTAGCTTCTCTCAATGAAGAACATTATTTGAAGTGGAAAGACCATCAGACAGACTTCATGGACATACACGCTCCTGTATTTCCTTTTTCAAAATTCATAGGTGATTTTGATTTTGTGGATATAGATGTTGAAGGGATCAGTATGGTCTGTACAAAAGATTTGCTTCCTTCTATTGATGCTTCTTTGTGGTGTGTTGAATATGACTCACCAATAGACGTAGAGACTCTGAAAAACATATTCAAACAAAAGGGATATGACCTTATTCACAAGACAGGCGAGAATCTTATCTTTGGGAAAGCTAAATGAAACTCTTTACTGTAATGATCTGCACACTACCTGAACGTAAGGAATCGTTTGACAGGTTGATGCACGACATAACCAATCAAACTATGAGTAGTGGTCTTGGGCAGGAAGTAGAATTCATTTATGATGATACACCAAGAGGTGAGATTACCACAGGAGACAAGAGGAACAAACTCACAAAAAGAGCTGAGAGTAAGTTTTGTGCTTTCATAGATGATGATGATGAAGTTCATCCTCAGTACGTTAAGCTTATTGTAGACACAATTAAGCAGTATGATGATCTTGATTGCATAGGGTTTTGGGGAGAGATATATTTTCAAGGTGTGTTAGGAGGCAAGATGATTCATAGTATCGCTTGCGATAACTGGACTGAGAAGCCCGGAATATATTATAGACCTCCCAACCACCTTAACCCTGTCAGGACAGAACTTGTGAGGCAATCTCCCTTCAGAGATATTACCATTAGTGAAGATCACTTTTGGTCTGTTGATCTCAAGAGAAACAATACATTAAAGAAGGAAGTGTTCTTAGGAACTAAAGAACCTTTGTATGTTTATAAGTGCGGTGTTGGTAAAAAAGGATTGTGATAGGAGAGTAATTATGTTAGACAAAAACAGAGATGAGGTAAGCTTAGTTCTTAACATTGTGGATATAGCCTTGGGAAGAGAAGCAACAGAACTTCACAAAATAACTGATAAAAATTGTGAAGAGTTCTTGTCCAAGAAGAGAGAAGAACCTATTGAAATTTTGTGGATAAAAGGTTCAGACAATCCTGTTTATCTCTTTTGGTGTGTTGCAGAGAGTGGAGCATTAGCTGATGAAGCTTATATAATTTTCACTGATATAGACAAGGCTTCTCCAACTTGGAGAGACCTTGAAGTTTATGTTGGTTGTATGTTTGGTACTGTATATATGTTGACTTATGATGCAGGAACTAATGCAGGTATAAAACCAAGTCAACGTGGATTATTCAATAAGGAGGAATGAATGAAAGCTAAGAAAAAGAAAGAAATGAAAAGTGCTGGTGGTTCAAAGACTTATACTAAAAATGCTCCAAAGATGATGGGAAAGAAAAAGAAATGAGCAAATACGATCCTAACGTTTATCCCAACCTGTATGCCTTGGATATTAAAGTAGAGAATATGCTTAAATCTCCAGAGGCACAGGATTGGGATTTGGATCGTGTTGAAGAAGAGATATGTAAGATTCATCCTATCTATTGGATGGAAGAGTATGGACATATAAAAGCTGGACACATGGAAGGTGGTTCAGAAGAAGTTGGTATCATAAAATTTGAACCCAATACTGTTCAGCTCCAGATTTCAAATAAAATTTGTAAACATCTTTTGTCTTCACCTTGGACAAGAGTTCAGATAATTATTCTCAAGCATCGTAAGGCAGGTATCTCCACTCTCATAGCTCTGTTCGATTATTGGTTTATGAAAACTGTAAAGAACCTGAGTGCTTTCTTGATTGCTGACTTAGGTTCTCACACAGATAACATTTCTGCTATGGTAGAACTAGCTCATCAAAGAGACACACTCAATCCTCCTAACAAAGTAGCTATGGCTAGAAGCAAGAAAGGATTCAAGTTAGATAATGGGTCTATGGCTGAATTAGATTCTGGTGAAAACTCTAATCCCGGAACGAGTGGTACAATAATTGTATGTCACATGAGTGAAAATAGTAAGTGGAGAGATCCACTCAATGCTGAGACCTCTTTGCTCAATTCAATCCCACGTAAGGGATTTGTTTTTATCGTAAAAGAATCTACTGCTTGGGGTCTTAATAAGTTCTCAGAAGATTGGGATTTAGCTGAAGGTGGTGAGTCAAGTTGGGAACCTATTTTCCTTACATGGAAAGATGATAGCACTTGTGATCTTCCTCTTGAGATAGATGAACAATTATATATGACTGAAGAGGAACAAGAGCTTGTAAGGGTTTATGGACTTTCTGAAGGGAACATTAAATTCCGTAGACACAAGATTGGTGAGCTTGGTTCAGAGCAAAGATTCAAACAGGACTTCCCCCTCAATAGTCGGGAACCTTTCTTGATTACTGGTTCAAACTATTTTGATGCAGCAAAGACTCAAGACAGACTCAATGAGATAAAGTTCTTTCATGCTTGGAAAAACAAGGGTTGGGATTATGTCATGGATAAATTCCCTGAGATAATAGAAAAGCTCAAGTATCATCCAAGAGGATTGAAAGAAGCTCTCAACATTTTTGAAGTGAACAACATGGTACCTCAACTTGCTCATCTCTCAGGAAGTAAAGGCAGAGTCACTTACGTAGTGGACAAGAAAGCTAAAGTGGAAGATGGAGCATTGACCATCTTTAGACCTCCTGTAAGAAACACAAGATACGTTGTGACTATTGATGTAGCTGAAGGAATCAAATCATCTGAGTACGTAAGTGACAACAGTATCATTCAAGTTATTGACGCTTACAGAAAAGAACAGGTAGCTGAGTGGGGTGGGTGCTTTGATGAAGAGATGACTGCTGTATATGCTGTAATGATTGCAAGACTTTACAATATGGCTCAGATAATACCTGAGATGAATAACAAGTGTGGTGGTATGCTTCAAGCCAATCTTGATGGATTAAATTATAGAAATATATTTTATAGACAGAAGGTATCCGGTCAGCAGATGAAGCGTGAATATGGATGGAAGACTACAGTTGGAAACAAGAAAGAAGTATGTGGTCAGTTCAAACAAGATTTCAAAAACAATGATTGTGTTGTTCATAGTGTTGACTTACTTGAAGAGATGTTATTCTTCATAGACAGTAATGGGAGACTAGGAGCATCTTCAGGTCATACAGATGATCGTATCATGAGTATGTGCATTGGTATGAAAGTTATATCAAGCACTCCAGAATTGAGAAGACCAGAAAAGAGTAAAGGTAAAAAGGAAGTTGACCTTCAGATAGCTCCAGAGTACAGAGAAGGAGTATCATCTCAGAGATCAAGACAAAAACAAACTGCATTGAATAAATATATGTAAGGAGATTATTATGCCTGAAGGATTTATAAATCAGCAAGAGTCATTAGGAATGGGAGGAGCAGTACCTTCTCCAGTAGCAGAACCATTAGCACCTACAGCTCAAGCACCAACACCTGAACAAAACCAAGGAGGAGAGCTTGGAGATATATTGTTTGAAGACTATTTCCCTCCTCTGAATCTCAAAGAAGAAGATGAGAAAGCTATAGCTAAGTGGTTCACTAAAGACCTCAAGAGATGTGTCAACAACGTGAACACCATGAAAACTAAATGGGCTATGTGGAGAGCTACGTTCATGCTTGAGTACGTAGACATCTTCTACCCGGACGTAGAACTTGGAGCTAACTTCTCTTCAGGTCTTCTGTGTGAAAAGGTTCTTGAAGCACTTGATCGTTTACGTAAAGGTATCTTCTCTCCAAGACCTTATTTTGTGGTTGATGACGCTCAGTCCAACATTGAAGACATCAACTTTATGCACAGAGCTGAATGGTTCTTGCACACTGTCATGGATGATGATCTTGACATCAAAGGAGCTGTTGGTCCTCTTGATGGTCTGTTTGATTTTGTGGTTGATGGTTCTCTCATCATGGAAATAGATCAGATGTATGAGAGAGTCCCACAGAGGAATCTCAAAACTTACACTGACATAGAACAACTCATGGCAGATGAAGACAAGGTTGTGAGCAATGGAGATTTTGAAGAAGCTGTAGAAATGCTCATAGCCGGTGAAGGTGCAGTACGTGTTTTGATAGAGCAGGACTTGATGACAAAGAATGGGCTTGCTCCCTTCATAGTAGCTAAAGTTGACCATCTTGTTCCTCCGAATGTTTTCAAAGATAAAGATCTTAGATTTCGTGGACGTAGGATGTACTTGACTGAATCAGATCTTGACCTGTTGTCTTCTAAGGGAGTTAATTGGTATGAGAAAAAGAAGGTCAATAAAGTTCTGAACAAACGTTTAGAGCATCGTGGTATGTATGTTGATTCCAAGGGAGAAGGGGGAACTACAGTAGCCATAGATGAACTCACTCAAAGTGATGCAGGTTCTTTGATGTATGATTGGAGACACGAAGAAGATTCCAATCTTGGTATCAACGACAAACAGACAGCTTACAAGAATACATTTGCTGTTTATCGTGTCACTTGCAAGTACGGATATAAAACCAAGAGTGACCCAAAGGGATTGATTCCAAAATATTGTGTCTTTGATTTTGAACCGGAGTCACAGACTATTCTCAGAGCAAGAACATATCCTCATTTCCATGAGAAGAGAAACTGGTTCCATTTCAAATTAGGATTTGCTCCTAAGAGTTATTGGGGATTTGGTTTTGGTGCAAGACTCATGAATGAAGATATGATAGAATCAAACGCAATCAACTTGTATTTGAACTCTGCTGCTATTGCAATTTACAAACCAATCTTATCAGTTCACCCTGAACATGGTGGAATGGTTCCATTCAAAGATGGTTTTGGTCCAATGAAGATTGGTTATGTCAGAAGTCCTGCTGATATTAAAATCTTTGACATACCACCTCCAACTGATGCTTTGATTAGAACTTTCTTGCCTTTGACTAAAAGTAAGTCAGAGAGCAGGACAGGAATCACAGATGCACTTCAAGGTAAGTCTGCTTCTAATGACCCAAGAGCACCAGCAGCTAAACAGGCTATGATGCTTCAGCAGAGTGCTGTGAGTATTGAGAGTCTTCTTGAAGATTGGAATAGTCCTTGGGAACGTATGGCTGATTTTGTATGGAAAGCAAAATACGAACAGGCTGTATATGAAGATGCTCCACAATTTGATAACAAGATAAAATTTGGTGGTGTAGCTTCTGATCTCAACACTGAAGGAACGAATACGATCTCAGTAGAGGAATTGAGCAAAGAACTCAAATGGAAAAGTCAGGCTGCATCTGAGTACCTTAACTCAGGAATGAGAGAACAGAACTTCCTCAAAAGGTTCCAGTTTTTCATGCCTCTCTTCCAGCAGTTAGCTTCATTCAATCCTGAACTATTCAAGAAGTATTTCTTGAGATGGATGAGAATGGCTGGTCAGGAACTCAATGTCCGTAACTACAAGTACCTTATTCCAACTGAAGAAGAACTAGCTCAAATGGCTCCAGAACAGATGATGGGGATGGCAGAGGGTCTGGTGGGTCAGATGAGAGATGGTCAAAGTCAAGGTCAACTAAACGTACAGGGAGGTAAGAATGTCAAGTCTGGTGGACAGTCATAAAGATCCTAATCCAGTAGTAAGTCCAGTGGATCATAAGAAGGTCGTGGATGAAGGGACTAAGGCTCAACGGAAAATAACAGAGGACAGGTTCAGACAATGGCAAGCTTACATCAACACTGATGAAGGCAAGAAAGCTTCTGCTCTTGCTGATCCAATGATAGAACATTGTGACTACATTCAGAACAAATCTCTTACAGATTTTGTAGGAGAGTTTGGCTACGTCCCTTCATTGGAACAGGTCAATGACATTAAAGCTGAAGCAAGAGGAGTAAGGAAAGTGTGGATGCTTATCAAGACTGAACCTGATAGTCTAAAGCGTATGTTAGATGAAATTGAGGGGTTTGATCCTGAAGAGAGTAAGAAGTCAGGTTGGCAGAAAGTTACAGATCCTATCAGAAAAAAATTGACGGACTAAAATTATTTTGTTAATAGTTAAATCACATGAACAATAGTTCATCCTTATTGCAGGTAAGCAAGAAACCTTATTGCAGGTTAAACTAAGCAAGGAGAAAAGTAATGTCAAAACTAAGTGACAGGACACAAGAGTTGATAGAACAGGCGAAATCACTTAATTTGGATTCAGAGGAGTTTGATGAAACTCTTGTTGTACGTCCAGATGATAGTGATGAAGTACGGAACAAAGCTATACGTAAATGGAAGCAAAACAGAGAACTAACTCAGACAGCTCTTGCCCTAGCATCAGATGCGATAAAAGAAATAGATAAGAAGAAGACAACTAAAGCTCCAGCAAAAGCTCCTGTAACGGGTAGGGAAGATCAGTCTGCAATGTATCTCAGCAACTTAGAGCAGAGAGCAATGCAGAAAACTGGTATCTCAGATCCAACTAATTCGTTGGTAAAAATGGAGACACAACGACTCTACGAACAGGATGCTAAAAAAGCAGAAGCAAGAGTTGGGGCAGATGGAAAGGTTGATAGTGTGTTCGATTCAGTTACTTCTGATTTCAAACTATTGGATGATGAAGACAAGGAAGCTATAAAAGCTAACTTGAGTGGGTTGGATGTACTCGAAAAAACTGATCCTGAAGTTGTCAAAAAATATATTCATCTTCACATGGGTGCTAACGTTGACAAGTATGCCAAGGGAACTAAAAAACCTAAAGCGAAACCGGGAGTGGTTTCACCAGCAGCAGCTTCAGTATCTTCTGTCAGGTCTCAGGGAGTACCACCAGGGGAAACCTCAGTGAGTGGTTCCGGGGATGAAGAAGTTATAGAACCTGCTACTGCCGAAGAGTTGCACGAAATGAAAAAAGTGGAAGCTCTCGATGTGAATAACCCTCGTCATGTAAAAATGTATCGCTCTGCGTTACTGAAAAAAGATAAATACGCAGCGAACTAAAACCGATGGTCGGTTTATGTACGCTGCTTGAAAGGATAATATATCATGTCAAGAAAGATGCCTACATATTCCGACCCTAATTGTGATGGTTATGATGGAGAGGATCGTATCAAGCACGTAAAGTTTGCTGCTGGTACTATTTTCGGTAGAAGGGGTGGTAAAGCTGTTGACCTGCATCACAGGTATCAGGCTGCTACTGCTAATTCCTCAAACTTAGCTGGATTTGCTGAAGTACAAGCTGTTGGTGAAACCAATGGCAGACCTGCTTCTGTTGCTGATGGCGATACACTTCCTGTAAACATGGGTCTGGAAAAGACTAATATCTTCCCTACATCTGGTGCAGCAACTTGCTCTGATGATTTGGTTGGTAAAGACTTTGACATCTATGTAGATGGAGATGGTTATCAGTATGTGGATCTAAGTAATCAGACCAATGGTGTTCTACGTATAGCAGGAGTTGCTACGATAGATCGTAAGCACGTTGCTTGCTCAATACCTACTGATCTGCGTTACGGAAACATTTAAGTTAAAAACTTTTAAGGAGGATTAGTTATGTTACTATCACCACAATTCCCAGAACTCTTCAGAGAAGAGACATACGCAATAAATCTTCAGCTCAATGACAACAGAGAGCTGGACAATCCGTTTGATTCAATATTGGCAAGTATGCCTATTGATGGTCTTTGGACTAAGGAATATTCAGTTGTTCCTATTGGCGAACTTGGTGGACGCAAAGAAGCGGAACCAATCAAACAGAAGAACATGACAATGGGTTACACCTGTTATGGTTCACAGTCCATCGAAGCTAGTGGCAAGGTAAGTCTGACGAAGACTCTTGAACAGCGTGGTCGTGAATTTAAAAATGGTGAAGGGGTAGATGAGGCTCGTTTCTCAGGCTATCTTGCTGACACTGTTTCCAGAGGCTTCATATCGAGAAAGAAAACTAAGTGGCATAAGTTGACTGCTGACATTTTCAATCTTGGTGGAATTGCTGCTGGTGATGATTTTTACAATCATCGCTTGCGTACTGATGGACTTTCGGATCTCCCGAATACTCCTCTTCAGTATGATGGTGTAGCTTTGTTTGCACTTCCAAGTGCTCCTCATCCATCGTTTGCTACAGGTCTGACAGTTGGACCTGGATCAAAGGCTGTAGGGACTACTGTTGACATGGCTGGTGCTATTGCTGACACAGGTGGGTATTTCAATGCCTTCCAGCTTCCTCCGTCCTATTGGGCGTTGAAGCGTGTTTACACTCACTTCTGTTTCAACATGGGATTTGACGAGAATGATGTACGTTATATGCAGCGTCCTGACACTCTCCTCATCAGCTCATACAACAAACCACTGTGGGATGAAATTCTCAAGTCTCGTATCATTGAGCCTAGAGGAACGGGTGGTTCTCAGTACTCAACCAACAGAGAGAATATCTTTGTTAGTGTTGAGGGTTATCAACTGAGGGTTGTTGAGTCTCCATTCATAGTAGCTAACACATGGTATGTTGGTAAAGCCAACTCCGGTGGTGTCTACTCAATGAATCCAACAGTGAAAGAAGATCCTTGGGCTTATTACAGGGATGAGGATAATCGTTCATACTGGATCTCTTATGAAGACCAGTGGGGCTTCTTGATTCGTAACTGGAGATGCTGGTGTGCAGGAGCTATCTCAACTGATGGTGCAACAGCACCCACGTTTAATGATGTAGCCGAAGATGATTGGGACACCATACCAACTGGTGTGTAATCTAGTTGAAAACTCGAAGGGGATAGAGGCAAGCCCTCTATCTCCCTTCATAATATAGGGAGACCTCCCATGTCAGATAAGCCATACAAAAAAGAAGCTGTTTACTTAGCTCATGTTAATGTTCCGTACAGGTTGGGTGGAAGTATTCCTTCTGAGTTAAATGTAGCTCAGTTACCAGCAGGTACTAAACACGTATCTTTTCTCAACACAGGTATCAACACTATTTACATAAAATATAATGATGATGCTGATGCAAGTAATTTTCAGTTACTTCCTACAGGTGGTAACACTTTTCGTATAACCGCTAAGAGCATGGAAAAACTTTATTTCTTTGTTGTTGAGGGTTCTACAAGTTCTATGAACATACAAGGTGAAGGAGCGTAATTATGAGAAAACATGGATGGGGAGTAATACTCCTTTATTTGACATTTGTATTTGTTCTTTCTGCTGATCCTATTGGACCAAGTGTAACCACAAGAGTACGTCCTGTGGTTGATGGAAATCTTGTTACCTTTTTAGGGACTTCAGGTTTTTACATTCAAGATGGTGGTGCTATTCCTGTTGGTTCAACTAATCTTTGGCAGACTGATGGTACTAATGTTTGGAGACCAACAGGAAATGTAGGCATCGGTAACGTCAACCCCATTGCCTCGCTACACGTTAGGGGTGACGCTACGTTTGAAGATGATGGTTCGCCTAATGATACACTAGTAAAGATTGTTGACGCAGGTGATGATGGCGTTTTAGAGTTGTATCAGGACACGGTCAAGGTTATCCGCCTATCAGCCAACACTGGACAGCCTAGTTATATTAACGATGGTGGCAACGTGGGCATCGGCACGGCTGCGCCCGCAACCGCCCTTGAAATCAACGGAGCATTGACGCTTGACGAAATGGCAGAACCTACTGACCCTACTGACGGCAAGATGGTGCTATGGTTTAGCAATGGAACAGGCGCAGGAACGGATGGAGATGTATTGATAAAGAAAACTGTTGGCGGTGTTGTCACTACCAACACCATTGACTTGACGGCTCTGTAATATGAAAACTATCCCTATACTCATAGCAGTATTATTCTTGACAGGGTGCAGTACCTTGTCGAATGTAGGCGCAAGGTTCAACTGCCAAGACTATGCTAACGCTTGGGCGAGAGATGCAAACAGTCAAGGAATCGTTGCGGGAGTAATTTGGTACGAATCGAATTGCACGGCTCCCCACGCTATCTGTTGGGCTATAGTAAATGGTGATACTGTTTACATTGAACCGCAGACAGGGGCAAGACGTAGAAATCCATATACGGAGCGCGGGTGCAAGATTATAACGAGAGTCTACGGAACGACTGTAGGCGAGAAGCTAAGATTACGCTAACGCAAACCCAAGTTAAATAAAGGGAGCAGAGCAATGGCAACAGCAAAGAGCAGGAAACTGGTAAACGGATCATTCAAATTACTTTTAGTCATAGCATTTACTGCTGGAGGTATTGTCTTCTTAGTCAAAGCTAATACTAAAATAATTGATAAACATGATACTCGCCTTAATTGCGTAGAAACACAGAACGCTCGTATTGACGAAAAGGTTAGCTCGATCTATCAAGATGTAAGGGACATTAAGCAAATCTTATTGGATCGCGGAAATGAAACCAGTTAAAGTATATATCGGATGGTCACGTGGCAAAGCCATAGTCTCAAGGCTTATACGTTGGCTTGATGGCGGTAGATTCAACCATGTCTTTCTGCGCTTTGTATTCGCTGATGGCAGTTCGCTTATCTATGAATCGCATATCAAGGGCGGAGTACAGATCACGCCTACGTCACGATTTATGAAAGCGTTCAAGAGTGGCAAGGTAGATGACTATTGCGAGTTTCCGCTTACAGAGATTGCTTCAGATGCTCAGAAGATATGGAATAACTGCGAGAAGCTACACGGCAAGGGCTATGATCGATTCCGCATCTTGACTTACTATTTATGGATTCGTTTTACTCGACGTAAGGGCAAGCGGATATTAAAGCTACATAGCAAAAACAGATACACGTGCAATGAATTCGTATGTCATGGAGCATCTACAGAGCCTGAGTTCAGGCATACAGATTACTCGTTGACCATCGAACCATTATACGTAAAGTTTTGGGGACACCCCAGCAAATAGGAGAAGCCATGATTACAGCAGGAGCCATAGCCGAGCGTATCAGAATAGAGATAAACGAAACAGAAACAAAGCACATGGCAAAGACACTTGTTAATATTAGCCATGCATTCAAGCTTGTGCTTGGCGAGCATAACTGGTCATGCGCCCAGCAGAAGTATGAGCCTGCTAGTACCTTGACAATTTCTACAGCTATGCCTCTTGTATTGCCTTCCGACCTCGACAGAATCAATTCAGTTTCTGACTACTCGACTTCAGCTCGTGACTGGAATACTTACTATGAAGACTTCTCAAAAGGAAGGGCACCAAAGTCAGGTAAGAACTGGTGGTACGATACCCCTGTTCAGACGGCAGTTGATACCGGACGTAGCGCAAGTGTAGATCAAGATGGAACAGTTGTTACACTTGACGATGATACATTCCATGCAGATGTGGCTGGAGAGTATATCGTTATAGGCAAAGACAATGGCTTGTACCTTATCAGTACACGTGACAGCGATACTCAGATTACACTAGCGAGAGTATTCAAAGGGACAGATACGCAGAATGCAACGTACATAGTAAGACCACCTGACATTACTAAGCGCATGAGGTTTTCTGATGGTAATGGCGTAGCTCTTTCTCCTGCCGACTTGACTATCTGGTATCAGCGTGACATGAACGACATTACTGAGGAGACTGACATTATCCCTATCCCTAATGATGGTGCTCCTGTTTACTATAAAGCTTTGCAGTTGGCTATGAGGCGCAGAAAGTGGAATAAACAGGCGAGTAATATTCAGCCTGACTACATCCATGCACTTGCTTTAGCAAAGCGTGAAGACCCTCAGAGCCGTGATCAGCTTAAGCCTTTGCCGATGTTTCGCAGACCACGTACAAGCGGCATGAACTTCAATCTTGTGAGGTAGAAAATGGGTAGCAATCCTAACGAAGAAGCATTAGCAGAGAACGAATCAGTCCTAGTTGACTACGTTGAAGCCACTATGTCGCCTAAGCATGACCGCTTGATCGTAAGGAAGTGGACAGGAATAGATGAAACAATCATAGACGAACTCGTTAAGGATTTGCGCCTTCGCACGAGCATGAAGAACGCTCAGGACGTAGAACAGAACTATGTTATTGACCCTCAGACTGGCGACAAGTCAGAGACTGATGGCGGTAGGACATTCGAAGGACGATGGCGTGGCGTTAGTGTACGTGGCGAGAATCGCAGTGGCGTAGGCGTTGTCACTCAGACCCTAGCCTTTGGGCTTGTCACTGCCGGACAGGACTTGCCGGACTCAGAGCTTGTCGGTACAGAAGATAGCCTGTTCTCTCCCCATGGCTTGATCGGCAATTCTGAGCGGGAAACCAAAGAGATTCGCTATCGTGGTATTGATCCCTCATACATTGAGACTCTTAAGGATACCATCACACTAGCCGCCAGCAATTACATAGAAGTCAAGTCAGTTCGCATGGTTGACGGTTCATACAACATCCATGTCCTGATCGAGACAGCTACCTTCGCCAATACGACTCCAGCCTATACTGTGGTCAGAGTTGAGGGTGAGGGTGCGGGACGTAAGAAGACTACGTATCGTGCCCCTGAAGTGCCTGTAACCCTTGCCGCAGGCTTTGTCGTCGCTCTAGCGGCTACCTCAGACGTTATCGACGCTTGGACGGAACAAGGTAGGGATGGCGAGGCCATTGTCTATTACACGATGGCTGACAACACCTCAGTCGAAGAGGAGACTGGCAGATTAGTAGAGCAGTGTGGGCAAATACCGCAGGTAACAAAGACTTGGTACGATGTAGCGGCTGGAGATGTTGATACAGTTTATACTGCGGCTCAGTTATATAAAGGAGAGACTGGCGATGTTGGATATGTAACGAAGGAAGTCTTCAAGGACGTTAGCAATGATGGCGTGGCTACGATCAAGGCTGTGGTGTGGAAGGTGCAGAGGCGCGGTCAGTATGTTGAGACAGAGCGAAAAGAAAAAACAAAAGGGCAGGTAGCTCAAGTAACGAAAACTTGGTATGACGTTCCTTTTGATGATATACTTGAAATATACACAATAGCAAAAGCTTATAAAGGAGAGTCTGGTGACACTAATTTTATTCACAAAGAAGCAATCAAAGCTATAGCTGAAGATGGTTGTGCGATAATTAAGGCTATAGCATTTAGACCAACCAGAGTTGGTTATAACGAAGAAACGCACAGGACATCTGCAACTGATGGATACGTTGCAAGCGTGACTAAAACTTGGTACGATGTACCCCCGACAGACGTTATAGACAATATGTTTTCTACCTCTCCAGAAAGCGTATACAATGAAGCAAAAGAGTACACAGGAGAAAGTGGAGATATTGACTTCATCAACAAGGAATGTAATAGAGTTTACGATGAAGATGGATACGCAACAATATGGGCTACAGCTTGGTATCTTCCAAGGGTAGGTACATCAGAAGAAATGCATCAGGATTTTGGCGGGATTGGAATGCGTCCTTCCATAACAAAGACATGGTATGGTGTCCACCCACTAGATGTTGCATCAATCTACGCTACAGCAAGAGACTACGTTCCTTCAACTGGTGCATGGGCTGATACTCCGTTCTGTAAGTGGGGTCAGTATACCACGACTCCAGACTTTACGCTCAAGTCGCTACACAAAGAAATACAACCTAATGGGTATGCTACAATAACAGCAGTATCGCATTGGGTACCAAATGATTATGCATTTGAAGAAAAGACAGAAATGATAGAGTATCAGCTACTGGCATCTCCAAGCAGTAGCACTGATTCTGCTGATGACAAATGGCGTTACGCAAGGATTACCTATAATCTAAAAGTTTTAGTATTGCTTGACGATGCATTAGACTATATCGATGGTGGTCTTAATGGCTCAAGATGGAATCCTTACAACAACTACCAATTCTTGGCAAAGAAAGTAACAGAAATATCATACAGTGACAACATACAGACAGAGAGAATAAATACTGGTCACTATCCTCCTAAAGATTTTGATTAAAGCAGCAGTAGTATAATAGAGGAAGAGATGGCAGAGAATATATATAGAGCAGGAGATGAGATCGAAGGCGTATTCTATGCTGGAGAAGTTGGCGCTCATTCTAGTAAGGCATTAGATTTAGCGCATTCAGCCAATGACACTGCTAACAATGCAGTGATGAGCGAAGCAGGGAATCCTTCTGCAAACCTACCCATTCCGAGTAGCGGTGGAGCGTCTAGCACAGTAGCTGTATACAATACAGAGGCGATACCAATGCCTGATTATTCTGTAGGAGAGGTTACGTCTATAGATGCATCTGGTGTTAGGCAAATCAGGCGACCAGCATCAGACGACATACAACCTGCGTTTCTGGTATTTAATGGCTCAAGCACCATAGCGGCAAGAACAAAAGGAACAGCTACTCAAGCTTTTGATGGAATAGGCGAGGTAAGAGCAAACACAATGACAGCAGGTAGCCATTGTGGAACAACTAATAATGCATGGACTTTGGTTAGGGACAACTATGGGTTAGTAGCTTTGGGAACAAGCGGTGGAGGGGCTAGGGTTATGGTGCGCCCTTTTGATTATTGGAAGCACGATATTGACATGAAGATATACGATGAGAAGGACGGTGAAATATATAAACTTACTGGTGCTTATGAAAGAGGAATATTCATAAGAGAAGAGGTAGGGGAAATGTGGACATCAGAAATATTTACTAGAGGATGGGATGAATTGCCTTGGCAATTGAGAGTTGTGTACAAGCCAAATTATACATCTTTACCAAGAGACCGTTGGTTCGTCTACTTATTTAGAGATAACGTATTGATTCAAAGTCCACTAATAACAGCAATTTTCGCAAATACTGATGGTTGTCCTGTAGGTGAAGCTCTGTTAAACGGGCGTTTTTATGATTTGCGTTCATTTTGGTGGAAAGGCGGGTCATAATGCCAGAAACATCTATAACCAGAGACAGTGTAAGTAGCAAAATAGCCCTGCAAAGGAAGCAAAGCACAGTGCAGGCTCTAGGAATTGCTGAGAATTTTATCGACGAAAGCTGGATGTTGAATGATAATAGCCTTGAGAACATTGATACTCAGCAAAATTCTGAAATCATGAGCAAGAGGAGCCAACAATGACCGAAGCTGAATTAGCCCTACAGAGACAACAGGAAGAAAGCGCGGCAAGAGAAGCACGCACTGAAGCAGACGTAGAAAGAGACAACTACGTATCCATTCAGAATGCTACAAGCGTAGCCAATGAACAGCGAGGCGGTCAGCCTGCCACTGGTGACGTTTTTGATCCAGCAGAAAGCAAAGGTAGCGGTGGAACTATACCTGATCTCAAGACTCTTGAGGCTATGAATGCAGTGCGCCAGCAACAGCAAGAAGCCGACACAAAGAAACGAGCTGATAAGCTTGTGGCAATGAGTAAGGCACAGCTAGGCGAAGCTTCTAAATTTATGGATGATCGCACAGCCGAGCGTATGTCAAATGTAACAAAGACATCAGATGGGAAAACGATAGAAGAAAGAGTGAAAATGAGAATGACTCTAAATTCTACCAATCCTATACATAACTATTCTCCAGCAGATATCAGTAACGCATTTCAAGGGCCAGAGAATAGCTGGAATAAGCCAACTCGTGACGCTATAAGAAAATGGCAAAAGAGCGTAGACTCAGCAACCATACTTGTGCAAGAAGAGATGGCTAATGAGAAAAAGATGGAAGGTTTATCTTTAAGCAATGACAGCAAGAGGGCAGACCTATTGCTTAAATATCAATCTCTTGAAAACAATGCAGATGAGATTAAGTATAAGAATGAAATTCGTGAAAGAACTAAAGTGCGAACAGAAATAGCAAGAGTCAAGACTGCTGAAGCTGAACTCACTAGCGATAGCGTAGACGGAAATGATGCAGTGCGAATAGTATTCAATCAGGGTGTAGGACTTAGCGAGAAAGGGACAATAGAAAAGTTTGGCTATCTAAGGGACAGCGATGATCCAAGAGCCAAATCTTTATGGGTTGCTGTAAAAAATAGAAGCGCGTTAAACTATAATAAGAACCGTCTTCTTGGCGAAACAATCAGAACAGGAGTCAAGCATGATGCTTCTTTATTCGCAGCTAATAGCGGAACAGCCAAGAAGATAGCAGATATAAGAAAAGAATCCACTGAACTAGGCTTAACTCCAGAACAATCTAAAGCAAAAATAATAAAAGACCTTAAGATTCCAAAAGATCAGATTCCTGCGGCTAGTCTATATATAGATGGGATAGGCGGAGAGGGTGAAAGCGATAGCCAAATACTTGAGGATTCAAACAAACTATTTTCTGCTTCAGATAAGAGTTATGTAAAGAAAAAGGGCGAGATTCTAAGCAGACTTGAGCAAGGGATACGCGATCCACAGCAGTTGATGCTGGACGTTACAAGAGGCAGAAGCGATGAGAGTAAGGAATTTGCGTTCGTTAATAAATCACAAGAAATGATTAAGAACTCTGTCATTATGGCTATGAAAGAAGACTTATCAGAAAACCAGATGAAGACGCTAGATGCTCAGTTGAGCAACAAGAACTCAGAAGAATCTATTGCGGTAAACAATGCAGTTCAGGCGTTGCTTCCTCATAAAGATGTCGTAAGCAAGACAGGATCACCAGAGCAAAAGGCAAGAGAAATAGCATCTCATACTAGACTAGATAAGCAATATGGAGAGAAAACTTCTGAACAGAATTTTGTTGCAGTACCTAAGTCAGAGATAGTTCTACTTCTTCCTGAACCTAATCGCATTATAGAAGTAGACGGAAAGTCGATGACTATAGAGAATTTCTTTCAGGGATTGGCTAGATCAGCTATAGACAATGATGACTTAGCATCTCTGAAGAAGATTATGGGTAATAATGGAAATACTTATGGCACGGCTTTCTTTGATGATGGTGGAGCGCAGAAGTATAATGATGCTCTTGAGGTTCCTAATTTCGTCAAGATCGATGTGCGAATAACGGAAGCTATCGGAACTACAGCTGGAGCATCAGCACAGAATAAGTATCTTAATGGTAGCAAGGTTGACAGAGAGTTAGCTGATAAGATAAAAGAGCCTGATCGTGATAGATTGCTAAAGCGGATATCAATCGAGAATCATAATAGCCTAGTACAGTCAAGTAGTGTTAATGATGATGGCTCTGCATTTGGCGAAGCATTCAATACTAAAGCTAAAGCATCTAAGCCTATGTCTCAGTTTAACGATGGGCCTGATAAAGTTCTAAAGAGCATTAGCGATAAATACGATGACAAAAAAGATAAAGCAAAAAACGTAAAGAGCAGGAAAGAAGCCGGACTATCAGACGAAATATCAATAAGAGATATGGAAGATTCGTTAATCAATAATGAAGATTTCAGGAAGAAGATAAAGGAAAGCAGTGGCGGAGATAGTATACTGGAGATTATAGACATAAACGAAAAGAGTAGGCTCAGGGATCAAGAGATATATGAGGTATGGAATACAAAAACTAAGACAGGAATGCAGTTAGGATACGTTTGGGCTGGGCGAAAAGCTATTAGCAATAACAACAAGACTATTGACGCTCAAATGAAAGCTGTTGTTAGCCTTAATCAAGGCATACTGCCTAATGGAACTAACATAGGCGAAGCATTATATGATACTGGGTTCAAGTCTACTAATATTCTTGACGCTTATAATGAAATAGATATCTCGACTCCAGAAGGCGAAGAGATGGCTCAGGAATTAGTGACAATAACTTCAATGGTAAATGATGCATATCAATCTATGATGTATAAATCAAAAGTAGATGATAAAGACGACATAAAAGGCATACACGCTTTAGCAGAGGCACAAGCAGACCTTGGCACTGGTGTTACGGTAGATGCTGATCCAAGAAAGAACGCAGATAGATTGCAGGAATTTGCGAATGTTGTTAAGAGTATAAATGAGATTAGATCGCTAGAAGGGTTGCAGAGAACA
>Ga0075116_10000230_pt1 | contig 26821 bp, 26 predicted proteins | sample AntAceMetag02UKC_FD_69786 | JGI IMG/M metagenome (GOLD analysis project Ga0075116, IMG submission 69786) | Saline lake microbial communities from Ace Lake, Antarctica- Antarctic Ace Lake Metagenome 02UKC | ecosystem: Environmental > Aquatic > Non-marine Saline and Alkaline > Saline | place...
TATTCTGCAAGAGTTTTTATTATCATTTCATCCTCCATTTAAGGGCGGAAGGGGAGAGTTGAACTCCCTTTTTGCGGACCACAACCACACGTCATAACCGTTAGACCACAACCACCGTAAAATGTATGTCGGTTTCTTTCTAAGAAAACCTTCACATTTATTTATAGAAGCATAGCTATTAAAATCTTTTCTAATTATGGGGATAACTCCAAATTTTAATAGTCATAGTTTGATTAAGATCCTCAAGTTTTTAAATTTAACTAAGCTTTCTTGATGTCCAAGAAGGGTAGCAGGTGGGGGTTGAACCCACTCTATCAACGCCACAGGTTGACGTGCTACCGTTACACTACAGCTACCATTTTATTTAATAAAGAATTAAAGCAACAACCAGGATTTTTATTGTTTACTATTTCAGTGATGGGGAAACCTCCCAGTTATTTTTGTTTCCATGTTATTTTGAAAAAACAGGAGTTTTTAAATATTCTTTTTTGATTTTTTACGTTTTCTTTACACCCACGCCGAGATTCGAACTCTATGGTGGAAAACCATATCCGAGTTATAATTTCCTTTTATCCATCCACCCAGAACAGATCAAAAGTGTTCGTTTAAGTGTAGAATCGTTTAGAATTACTATTTCTTAAGAAAATCTCATTCTGGGTGTTGAATTATTTTAGATAAAGGTCAAATAATTTTGAGAGGTTAAAGGATTTAGAGGTTCGTTCGTTGTACTTCACTCTCCCAAATTTTTGCTTCACAGAGACCGCTCTAAATTTAGATAATACTCCTTGAACCGAATTTTAAGTGAATATATATGATTATCATATGATGAAACTGGGAAACTACCCCCTCCAGTTAATTGAGCGACTTCTGAAAGATTATCTTGATCATTATAAACAATACACTCTAAATTAGGCAAAGGCGCTACAAGTGCTGATTGATGTCTGTGATTTCCATCAGTATGATAATATCTTTTTCCAGCTATTCTCAATTCTTCCGGAATTTCGATTACAGGGATTGGAGGTACTCCCTTCCAGCCATTTTCTCTAAATTTTTCTACCAACGATGAATCAGGTCCAGACTTAAAAGCTGGCTCAACTTGTTCAATAGGGATAGATTTTTTATACATAATTTAAGAGTGTTTCTAATATTTATAAAACTTTCTATATGTAACTACTTTAGAAAGACAATACGCCCCCACCGAAATGTGATAGAGTGTCTAATTTTTTAGAATCATAAGGTGAGGGACAACCGAAATCACCCCTCAATTAGATAAGAAAATTAGACTATTTAAGTTTTTTGTTATCGTGGCTTTGTGTAAATAGTCTAAAATAAAGGTTACTTTTTACACCGAATAGATTGCAGGTTCGATTCCTGCTGGGTCCATTTAAATCAAAGACCAAAACCAGTGAAAAATATGTAGAATAAAAGTTCTTTTTGATTATTAAAAAACTTAAATTTAGAGTTTAAAACAATAACCTATCTTTTTTTCTTTTTTGGTTTTTTCTTGCTTAACTGCATAAGTTTCTTAACTTTACTTTTCTTACTTTTATTGCCTGGAGATCTAGTCTTCTTTTTAACAACCTTCTTTTTTGCTTTTTTCTTTGCCATTTTTTATGAATAGGGCTCGGTGAGGAAGTGCCACAAACAAGGACCGATTCAATTTATCTATTAGTTTGTTTTAATGGTTATCTCCCTCGCGCCGATGATAAGCTTAGAGAGTGCAGATTTAGCGTAGTGAGTTATAGCCCTTCCACCACGTAATTACTGAACCACCCAAAAGAGGCTTTCAAGGTCACATCCTTTCCAGGACAACCGATTATATAATTAAAATAAAAGGATATTTAAACCTTTTCAAAATGCCCACGCCGAGCATATAGAATTTTGTCCAAATCAATGAGTGTGTTTTTTTACTTATTGATATAAGAAATAAAGCTTTGATGTTTAAATAAGTTTTGTCTAATCACTTAAATTTCTATATCTCTTAATAAGTTCCAGTGTATTTCTTGAAACTCTTAATTTGCTTCCAGGTTTCCACCATGCAACATATTTAATTTCATGCCTGGGCCTTAATCTCCCATAAGTTTTAACTAAGAAAACCTTTGCATGATTTATTACTGACTTTCCTCTATGGTCATGCCATTTTCTTCCTTCATATTTAAATAAGAATTTAATTGATCTTGTTTTCAACCCTGTTTCTTCTCTAAGTTCTCTTTTCGTGGCACTTTTCCTTGATTCTCCTTTATTTGCTCCCCCTCCTGGAAGAGCGTAAATCTTTCTTCTTCCTGCAACAACTAAGATGCCTTTATTAGATTCTACTATTGCAACGCCTTTTCTTCTTATTCTTGTCATTTTTTATTTTTATCCCCATCTCTCAAGTTCCCTCATAAATGCTTTTGCTTGTTTTTCATCAAATTCATCTGGATCTCCTAAACATTTTGTTTCTATAAACTTCTTCTCCTCATCATATTTATTCCAAATAACATATTTGTGAGTTTTCCCTATGTTTCCAGATTCAGAAATTATGGTCTTTTCAACATACGCATTTACACTTCCAATTCCAAAGAAACCAGAAGTATATCCTCCACAATAATAGAGATTAAGATTTTCCCCTTCCTTAGTACCTTTTCTACAAGTTGCATCTCCCTTTATTGTCCAACCATCATAATTTTTACCTTTAATATTTAACCCCCTATAAGAATTATCCTCCATAGATACATTTATTTGGGGACAGGTATTTACATTTGGGAGAATGTTTTTAAAATCAATAAATGTGGAATTTAACTGAATTGGATTTAACTTTGAAAAATTCGTTTCATTGAGTTTAGTAGAAATGTTGTCCACAACAATTTCTTGATTAATAAATGCAAAAAACAAAAGTAGAATAATTAAGATCACCAAGATTGCTTTAAACCCATTATTCAATCCTCTAATAGCATATTTTAAATTAAGTATAAGGTGCCAAGCTTTTCTGACTATAAAAAAAAGCATAACAAGAAGTATTAAACCTCCAATTTTGATAAAAGGAATGGCTAAGTTATTCAATTTGTCTACATTTGCGTGAAGGATTAAATAAACTAAAAGCAATCCTAATATTTTCAATAGATCATAAAAAAACACATTGTTATTTAATTTTGACCTTGGGTGTTCTTTATCTGTAAACCAATAAGAAAATCTTCTGAATCTCTTTTTTAGAAATCTCTTTGTTCCCTCTAAAAAGTCTTCACTTTTTTTCATCTTTTCACAACGCGTCTAATATATTTAAAATTATCATATTAAATTGGGAAGATATTTATACGCAAGACAAATCAATATCAAGAACCATACTATCATAACCCAAGTATCTCTTTTATTGAGTCTTGTTAATGTTGTAAAAACAAAACCTATAAAATACCTATAAAAGTAAAAGTAGAAGATTCCATTCATTATCAAATAGAGAATATCATATCCCGCAGAAATTCCATTTAAGGTTGGGATAAGAACATTAAACCAATCTTTAACCCCTCCAATAAAAAGATAATGCAAACTAAAAGTTCCATAATAAACATAATCTAATATTATCCCTATAACAAATAGCATTAAAAATTGATATAAATGGGGTTTAATCTTATGATCAATCCTAAAATATACATATTTTCTTAAAAATTTAGAAAGATTAAAGTGCCCAAATTTAAATGAGTGTTTTTTTCCTTTGGGATTATACATTTCATAATTGACGTAAGAAGGGGTTTTCTCCCTATGTCTTTTATGTTTTCTAGAAAACGATTTGTGAGAAGTCTTTATTTTAATATTTTTCCACCTATCTCTATTTTTCTTATTATGCTCCTTTAACCCCACACAATTATGGTCTTCAGGAAGATAATGTTTAGAACAAAAAGTATTTCCACAAAATTTACATTTAAATGGCAAACCATCAATTTCTTTATTACAAAAGTCGCAATCTGCCATATATACTAAAAGAAAATGTAGTTTTTATCTTTTTCTAAGCTCCCTATCTGGGCGTTTAATTACTTTTTATAGCTCAATTTATTATTTAATAAACTCTTCAACGAGCTCAATAGTTTTATTGGTAGCATCAAGCTTAACCTTTGACCCTATAGGTAAAAAGGCATTCTGACATCTGTGTCCAAATTCGTTGATTTTAAGGATAGGAAAATCATAATTTTTTGTTATTTCTAGGGCAATATCTTCCATGTCTGTGTTAATATTTTTTTCTTTTCTTTGTTCAGGATCTTGAAAGCTATGCAAATAACCAATCACGAGACCTTTAATCTTATCAAACACACCTATTTGTCTTAATTGTTCTAACTTCCATTTCGTTTCATCCACTCCTGGTTTATACCCCTCTAAAAATAATATTGAGTTCTTAAAATCAGGGAAATATTTTGTGCCGGCTATTTTCAAAATAGAATTAAGGTTACACCCCACTAACTTTCCTTCTGCCTCACCTTTTCTCACTGTCTTCCAGTCAGAATTCTTTTTTATTTCTTTTTTTCCTTCAAACAATCTTTGAGTAAAACTCTCTCTAGAATAATCAAAATCTAAATCAAGATCTCTTCCTCTTTTTGAATCTGGTGTGTTAAAGGTTATTAATCCAGTAATTTTATTGATGGCTAATAATAAAACATCTATATCACTCATTCCTAAGAATAATTTTGGATTTTTCTTTATGATGCTATAATTTAACAAATCTAAAACTTGATTAGCACCTCCCCCACCTTGATAGCACCAAATTGCATTTATTTTAGGATTAACAAACATCTCATTGATATCATCTGCACGCTCTTCCTTGGTTCCTGCAGTAACTTCAAAGTTATCTGTTTTGAATATATTCTTCCCAAAAACAACTTTTAATCCAAGTTCTTCTTCAATATATTTCTTAAATACATTTAAATAATTTTTATGGTCTTCACTAAGGGGTTTTGAAGGTGCAACTATACCAATTATATCTCCCTTTTTTAATCTATTTGGAATCATAAGGAAGGATAGGAAAATTGATTTATAATTCTTATGATAACCCCCCTTATTTTTTTAGGATGGAATTAACTTCCTGTTTGGAGAGTAAAACTCCCGCTCCGAGAACACACATAAATTAAATTTCGGATGGCCCTGGAGATAATTAATAAAAAGTTATTATTATATTTTATTTAAAGAATAAATAACACCCACGCCGGACACTTAGAATTGGTTGTACGTCCGTCCTTTTTATTGAAACATTGAGGGGAATTATGTTTATATAATTACTTAATTGCTTGGAATTAAAAAAGATATTATTATAAATAACTGATTTTTTTATATAATATGCAAGATAAATCCAATTTTACTTGGAGAAATTTATATCAAAGTTTATGGTATTTTCTTAAAGGAGAAAGAACAGGATATGTTTTTTGGAATAGTATAAATTTTTTAAGTCATGTAAATAGCTTAGTTGTTCCTTTTATACTTGGATTAATAATCAATTTTTTTATTAATTATAATAAAGGGGATGGATTGAATCAATTTTACATTTATTGTGCAATAATTACAATCTCTTCCATTGTAACATCCTATATGCGATTAGTTGCTAAAAAAAGAATTAGCGGCATAGCAATTAATACAAAATCTTTGGTTAGAACTAGGGGATTTGAAAAATTATTAAATTTCTCTTTGAAATGGCATGAAAAAGAAAACACTGGAAGTAAAATACAGAGAATTGATAAGGGTGCAGATGGATTCCGACTATTAATACAATTATTCAATCAAAAAATTTTATCATTTATTTTGACATTTATTGGGGTACTGGGAATATTTGCAATTCTAAATTTCAGATTTTTATTATTTTTTGCAATTTATATCCTGGTTTTTATTTTAATAGAATCCCATTATAGCAAAAAGCTATCTCTAAATACTGAAGAAAAACATAAAGCGATTGAAAGTGCAAGTGGAACTTATTATGAAGGTGCTAGTAATATTTTGTCAATTAAATCTTCTGGGGCATCCATGGCATTAACGAATAAAATTGTTAGAAAGGAAGAACTTTCAAAAATATATTCATTAAAATCTAGAGATATTAAGAATGCAAAAACTAAGATTTTACAAATTGAAATGGCATTGGGTATTGGAGCATTCTTACTTTTACTTGGAAATGGAATAACTACTGGAATTATTAGCGCAGGGTTTATTGCTACAGCCTTTGTGTATTTTAACCAGATTTCTGGAAGTTTTTGGCAAATATCTGGAATTTTTTCTGAACTAATTGAAATAAAATCTTCAGTAAGAAGAGTTATGCCTATCTTTCATACAAAAGAAGAGGAATATTTTGGAAAAAAGGATTTTGATAAGAAGTGGAATAAGATTGTATTCAAGAGTGTGGCATTTGCCTATGGTGATAAAATTGATTTAAAAAATATTTCATTAAATATAAACAAAGGAGATAAAATAGGAATTGTAGGAGATTCTGGCAGTGGTAAATCAACTTTGGGAAAATTACTTTTGGGGTTATACAAAATAAACAAAGGCCATATTAAAGTAAATAATCTTGATTATTATGAAATAAGTCATGACAATATTCTAAAAACAATTGCTCCAGTCATGCAAGAGACAGAACTATTTAATTTGTCATTATTGGAAAACATCACAATGTTAAAGGATTTAGATAAAAATTTATTTAAAAAAGCCATAGATGTCTCTCAATTAGAACCTGTTATAAAAAAATTGCCTAAGGGGATTAACACTTTACTTGGAGAAAAAGGGTATAAATTATCTGGAGGAGAAAGACAAAGAATAGGAATTGCAAGAGCAATATACAAAAATTCCGATGTTTTAATTCTAGATGAAGCCACATCTGCTTTAGATAGTAAAACAGAATTAAAAATCCAAAAAGGAATAGAAGCATTGAAAAATAAAACAATTTTAATTATTGCCCATAGACTTTCAACACTGAAAAATGTTGATCAGATAATTGTTTTTGATAAAGGAAAAATAATTGAACAAGGAAATTTTAAAGAATTAATTAAAGATGGGAAATCTAAATTCTATAAGCTTTGGAATATGCAAAAGAACATCAAATAGGCTAAATACTAAAAATGTTAGACAACGCCTGTGTTGGACGTTTGATAGAAAGTTATACGTCCGGAACGCCCACGCCAAGGGAGGTATAAAAGTGTCTCAGTTAGAGTATTTTAAACCCATCAACTTTGATTAAATCCTTGAACTCTTCAGAATTCCATTTTGGTAGGTTTGGATTTAAAATAAGCCAATATTCTCTTGCTAGGAAATTCTTTTTTAATTTTGGGTGGAAAGTAATGAAGAAATTAGTTAAAAAGAACCCAATAGTGCTATGACCTTTTTTCCTATGAAATCTTCTTTCAATGTGGTACTTTAAGAAATTGAAATCATGAGTAGGCTTTTGTGTATCTGCATTAAAAAAATCAAATGTTCCTAACAAATGAATTCCTTCCGATTCTCCAAACTTATTTCTTGATTTAGTAAAAAGTTTTGAAACCTTATTTTCTATACTATTTGGAATTCCATCTAAATTTGTACATTCTAAGAAAAATTCTTTGTCTCCTTTTTTTACAAATGCTTCAGGCATATATGATTCATTCTTTTCCATTAAATTAAAGAAATCAGCTTTATCTAAGAATATCTCTAAAGACATTAATTCAAAAAAATGATCTTTAAAGTTTGTCTTGGAATTTTTTGTCTCAGATACCCAAACATCAAATCCATTTAAACTTTCAAATTTTTCAATGAATTCCTCTATTTTTTTAAGAATAAAATAACCTGTTTGAATTAATTCAGTAGTTCTCATCCCTTTTTTATCTTTCACCCACTTTAATCCTTCAATTTCTTTGACTTGCTCATCTAACCACTCTTCTCCAAGGTATTTTTTTATTCTCTCAAATTTCATTTTAAGGAAAATAAGGATTAAGGTTTATATCATTACTAAAAATCAGTAAAAGATTAAAACTTTAATTTTTTGATTAAATTAATAAATTCATTAGTATCTTTCATGAGTTCCTTTGTGATGGATTCAAAAACTAATTCATCATCCATTTTTCCATATTTAAAATAAATTCTAAGAATATATAAAATTGTTTAACTACTGAGAAATTATTTATCTTTAATTAGACAATTATTATTTGTGTTTATCTCCTTTATAATATTTTTTTAATCTCCCTATCTAATCTTTTAATCACAAGATCTTCATTTTTCCACCAATCCCTACTCCACACCCTAAGAATATTCCATCCAGCATTTTCCAAAACTCCTTGCCTATAAAGATCCCTTTCCTTAGCACTTTTAGATGAATGGTATTTTGCACCATCACATTCTATTCCCACAATAAATTTATCTTTTTGTTTCGGATGAACAATAGCTAAATCAATTTTATATCCTTTACATCCAACTTGTGTTTTAACATTATAACCTAATTTGACTAAAGCATCTCGAATTTCTCCTTCAAAATCACTATCATACACCTCAAAATCTTGCGATTCAATATCTGTCTCTCCCGCATTCAACGACTCTAATTTCTCATTAGCCCTAAAAAAATCTTTTTCAGAGATAAGCTTACAATAACTCAAATATTCTCTTAAAAGTTTAGGGCCTTCAAAAGATCCCCCATATTTTAGTTCTGTAGGGTCAAATGAATTAAAAACAAAAACCTTCTCTCTAGCTCTACTTATTGCAACATTTAATCTGTTTGGACCATAAGGACCATTTAATGGACCAAATTGATACCTAAATTTCTTAGTTTTATCATAACCATAACTAATGGAAAATATAATAATGTCTCTCTCATCACCTTGGACATTTTCAATATTTTTAACAAAAATGCCAATGTACTCATCTTGATTATATCTTTCTCTTTCTTTATCTAGTAACCTAGCAAAAACAGGATCTTTTGCTGCTTCTTCATCTAAAAGGTCTTCAATAAGGTCTTTTTGTTTTACATTAAAAGTTATAACTCCTAAAGTGAAATTTTCTTTCTTTTTGAGAATCTCTTTAATTTTTTTAACAACTTCTTTAGCTTCCTTGATATTGACTCCAGAATCCCAAGTTCCTTGAACATTTTTATATTCAATAGCCGAATCTTTTTCTAATTTATTCTTTGGGATAACTCTTAAGGATTTATCATAAAAAGCGTAATTTGAGAAATTAATTAATTCTTCATGATTGGATCTATAATGATATATAAGACGTTTTCCAATAAGAACTGTCTTCGCTCTTTCTAATAAGGATTCATTTTCTAATAATTGTTGTTCATCATAATTCTCATAGTCTTCTTCTAATTCTTCATCTTGTGAAGTCATAAAAAAACGACTTGGAGGTAACTGCTTTTCATCACCAGCAACAATTAACTTCTTACTTCTGTTTATTGCTGGAATGGCTTTTTCTAATCTAGTTTGAGAAGCTTCATCAAATATAACTATATCAAAAATATCTTTTTTCAAGGGGAAAATTGATGAAACTGTTTCTGGAGAACACATCCAACAAGGAAAAAGATCTAATAAGCCATCATTATGAAACAAATTAAATAATTCTCTAAAAGTTAGTTTTCTTCTTTTTTTGTTTACTTCATGGATAAGATTTTTGAGACTATTATAATTCTTTCTCCTACCATCATAATCATAACCTTTCCATTTTAGTGCATTATAATTATTTAAGAAAGATTCATAAATTACTTTTGGAATTAAATCTATTTTTTTATCTATCAACTCATTTAATTTATCTTTTATAGTATCATAAGTTTCATAAGAAAAATTTCTAATTGAGGGATTCTTTGATTCTTCTTCATTAATCCAATGCAAATAAAAACTATTTTCAATTGCCTTCTTCCAAATAGGAATCATATCTCCTTTAATATTAAATCCAATATCTTTGTAACATAACTTTGCCAATCTATCTTCTACAGCATTAAACTCACTAACAATAGAATCGAAGATAATTATTTCGTCAAGTTCCCCAAATAATCCTTTTATTTTTTTAAATTGAGTAGAATTTTTTTCAGACTTTAATACTCTTTTATTTATCTCGATTTCAAATTCTTTTTCAAATACTAAATGAAGATAATTCAAAGAATCTTTTATTTCTTTAAATGAACTTTCTAATAATTTCCACCTATTAATTAACTCATCTATTTTACCTGCAGATTTTACTTCGACATATTTAGATTTTAGACGCCACCATTTTAAGTCAAAAAGCCTAGAAATTTTATCATTTTCCTTATCTTTTAAAAATTTAAGTTCCCCTAAGATCTGAGATAACACTTCAAGATCAATCTTCGAACTAAATTTAATTAATTTTAAGTCTTTTTCAAATTCTTTTGTATAAAATATCTTTTCAAAACTCTCAAAAACTTTTATTGCCTGAATTATCTCTTCCTTAAATTTTAATTCATCAAATTTTACTCCAAATCGTTTTCTTTGATAAATTGGAGATTTCTTATCTTCATATTTATAGAATCCATTAGCCAATTTAGAAATCTTATCTGTAAAAATCTTCAATTGGTTAAAGTTTACTTTCTCAAAAAGAGGATCTTTTAAATTTAAAAGTGGTTTATAGTCCCTATTAGAAAGCCTATATAATGAATACAAATTCACCCCATATTCTCTTTTATCATGAACCAAATCAATTAAATTCTTTAATTCTTTAAGTTTCTCGTCAAATTTCTCTGCTTTTTCTAACATTACTTTTTTATTATAATCTTTAGAATAATCTCTGATACCCGTATCTTGAAGATCATATTCATCTAAAATAGAAGCTATTTGCCTAAAAATTCTATTTCTATCATTTTGAGAATCATGGATTAGCAAAGAATGTTTATTTAATCCTTTAGAAGCTAATCTGTTCCTAACTACATCTAATGCTGCTCTTTTTTCACAAACTAATAAAATCTTTTTATTTCTTAATAAGTTATCTGCAATTAAATTTGTGATTACTTGAGACTTTCCTGTTCCTGGAGGCCCATGGATAACTAATCCTTTACCTTTTCTACATTTAGTCAAAACCTGCTCCTGACTTATATCTGGTTTAGTTATAAAGAAATTTTCTTTTTCAGAAGAATCAATTAATTTTTCATCATCAAATCTTTCTTCAAGATCTCTTTCTATCTCTCCCCCTAAAATTAATTTTGATGCCTCCCCAAGATTACCATTTTTGACCAAATTATCATAATCATTATTGATTGCACTATTTAATTGGCTAAATTGTCCCAAAATTGCTAGAGGCAAAAATTCTACTTTTCCCATTAAATCTTTTGGATGTTCATCTTTACGTAATTGTTTTAGTTGAGTAATTTCTTTTTCTTTAAATTTATTCATATTAACTTTTATATTTAATTTCTTAAACAAATCTTCCGCCCAACTAATTAACTCTGTTGGTTTTAAATCTTCAATTTTTTTTAATTCTTCAAGATCTATATTTTTATAATTTTTATTATATTTATTAAATGCAAGAAAAAAAGTTTTATTTATTTGAATATTAGAATCTGGAAGAGGTTTAACTGTGATCTTCTGAGTAGATCTATTAAGTCCAATTTCTACTGGAACAAGAAATAAAGGAGCTCTAAAAAAAGAACCATCAAAAAAATTCCCTTGTATAAATGGGTATCCCAAAAAACATTCATAATACCCCTTTTCCTTCAATGTAAATTCAACATCCCTTTTTAAATATAAAATATCTTTTAAAATTCTTTCTTCATCACTATTCTTAACATTAATATTTACCAAATTAATTGACTTTCCTTCAATAAAAATATTATTGGTTATTTTAAATGGGCTGTCTTTATCCAATTTAGAAAGATCAGAAATATCGAATGTTTTTTTCTTAATTATCCTTGATAGCCGAATCGCTCTATTCCTTCGGCTTATATCATTTAATCTATCCTGATATTTCTTTAGTATTTTTTCCATTTTCTATCTTCCCTCGCACCATTCACAACTTTTCTTAGGACATTCTCCTTCAAGAAGTTTTAATGCATTTTTCCAAACCTTCTCAGCCATTTTAATATCAACCTTCATTTTTACTAATTCTGTATCGAATATTACTTCTCCTGTCGCCATAACTTCTTTAGGAATATAAAAGAGTAGGAAAAAATAATCTTCTGTTTCATAGCCATTTTTTCTTAGCAAGAAGTTGTAGGTATTTTGTTGTAATCTATAATGTTCTGCTGTATCTTCTTTTAAAGGATATCCTCTTGTTTTATAATCAAGGACAATTAACTTTTTACCTTTAACAAGGATGTTATCTACTGCCCCATGTAATTCATTTCCTTTTCTATCCTTCCAGGAAATGCCCTTAAAATTGCTCTGCCAAACTTTCAACTTCTCTTTATCATCAAACAATTTCATATTTTTACATTCTCCATTTTCACATATCTCTGGAGGAAGCTGATTTTTATCTCTAAATTTATCAAAATGAACTTTTAGAATCTTATCCATTCCAGAAGGCAGACTTGGGAATATTCCTGCTGGTCTTTTCCAAACTTTATGCTGTGCTAACCAGAAACAGCGAGGACAATCTTTCATGAGATTTAAGGATGAGGGAGATAGTTTATATATCATTTTATTTATGAAGAATTATTTTTATGATAAATGCTCCAGCTCCAGTACCAAAAATTGCAAAGATTAATCCACTTATAAAGAATCTTCCAGAAAATTCAGAGAGAGATAAACTCCCAATAATTCCACCAATAAAGAATAATCCTAAGAATACTACTGCATAAACAACAATTTCTTCTCCTTGACCCTTCTTATTCATTTTAATAATGCTCCCGAATATATTGATAAGATTTATCAAATAAATCTTCTTCTTTATGAAGTTTAAATTTTAATAACACTTTTCTCAATGCTTGTTTAATTTCTCTTTCTCCAGAGTTAGTCCATTGCCAACCATCGAATCTTGTAACTTTAACTACATTATCAATATCACTTACTATTTGTTCAACTATTTTAGGGGTCGCATCAACTTTAGATTCTAAAAATAATTTAGTTAATGCTTCCTTAGTATCATCGACAGGTTCAGCTTTAGTTTCTCTTTCTACTTTTACTACATCTTTAGCCAAATCTAATAAACTCTTCAAATAACCTAAACTATCTCTTGCATATTGTTGATATCTTTCCTTAATTTCTTCTAACCTTTTACCCAATTCAATAAATTCAGGGTCATTTGGTTTTTTATGTAATTTCCAAATTATTTTTATTTCTAATTCCTTTGCTTGAGCCTCTGGATTTTTTTCACTTATTTTCTTTAACACTTTTTCATTTAACTCTAATTTATCTAAATCATCTCTAATCGCATCCACTTCTATATTTTTATGGATTAAGTCAATAGTCTTTGGTCCTAATGTGTGCCATAGCAAAGCACCACTTCCACTTGGAGGTCTTAAAGATTCGTATACTTGGCTTAGCCATTTATAATCTGTTTGATATTTTTTTAGAACAGGGTCTGGTGAAATAGCTTCCCAATGATTATGTAAATAATTAAAATCTGAGGCAAATTTATCTTTATTCTCTTTTGTGGGTAAAGCGTCTTGTGCTGTTAATAATCCTTCATATCCTTCAATAGTTCTATCCACACCTTTAAAATGAGCTAAACAATTTTGCACAGCTTTAGGAATTTCTTTTTTAAATTCTTCGAGATTTTTTATTACATCTTTTATTTCTTTTTCATCAAATTGAAGAGCATTTGTCACTTTATCAAACACCCCTAAATAGTCTACAATCAAACCCCTAAATTTATTTTCATATACTCTATTAACTCTACAAATCGCTTGTAAAAGAGTGTGATTTTTCATCGGTTTATCTAAATACATTACTTTATTTATTGGTGCGTTAAATCCTGTTAAAAGTTTTGAAGTTACAATTAATAATTTAAGCGGGTCTGAAGGGTCTCTAAATCTTTCTAAAAGTCTTTCTTGTTCATCAGTAGTTAGAGAATACATTTGTTTCCATGATTCAGGGTCTTTTTTGGCTAAGGTCATTACAACAGCAACTTCTTCAGCTTGAAAATATTTTAATAATTCATTCTTATAAAGATGGCAGGATTCTCTATCAAAGGTTACTACTTGTCCTTTAAATCCACTTGGTTCGATATAAGTTTTAAAATGGTTTGCTATGTCTGCACAAATTTTAGTTAATCTTTTTTCAGCTTTTACTAAATTTCCAAATTTCGCAGCCTGTCTTGATAGTTGTATTTTTTCTTCTTCGTTTAATTTATTTTCTTCGACTATTTCTTCAAAAAGAATATCTATCTTCTCTTGGTCAATATGTAAATCAAGTAATCGTGGTTCAAAATCAATTGGAAGTGTAGCTTTATCTTCAATTGCTTGTTCAAAAGAATATTTATTCAAATACACATTTTCATCTTCTTTTGCTCCGAATGTGGCAAAAGTGTTTTTATCTTTTTTATTGATAGGTGTCCCAGTTAATCCAAAGAAGAAAGCATTTGGTAATGCAGCCCTCATTTTACTTCCTAAATCTCCTTCTTGAGTTCTATGAGCTTCATCAACTAATACAATTATATTCTCTCTATCATTCAATTGGTCATTTGCTTCAGCAAATTTAAAAATAGTTGTAATAATAATTTTTCTTGTATCTTGCTTTAACAATTTTCTTAATTCTTCCCTTGAATCTGTAGTTACTACATTTGGAATATCCGATGCATTAAAAGTTCCAGTAATTTGAGAATCTAAATCAATTCTATCCACAACCACAATAATTGTTGGGCTCTTTAATTCAGGGGCTTTTCTTAATTGACTCGCAGCATAAACCATCAATAAACTTTTACCAGAACCCTGAAAATGCCAAATCAATCCTTTTTTAATTCTCCCATCAATAACTCTTTTAACTATTTGATTTGTTGCTTCATATTGTTGATAGCGACACATTATTTTTATTTTTCTTCCATTATCATTTGTTCCATACAATGTAAAATTTTTTAATAAATCTAAAATAACTTTTTTTGAAAATAAAAGGTCAATTGCAATTTCCACTTCTTTTAAAATTTCAAATTCATCTCTATTTGTTTTTTTCCATGGTTGCCATTTTTCAATTGGTAGACCAATAGACCCAACTCGAAATTCCTTGCCTTCTGTTGAAAAACAAAATAAGTTAGGAACAAATAATTGTGGTATCACTTCTTGATAAGCAGTTATGTCCTTTGCCCCATCTACCCATGTAATTGAAGGTCTTATAGGAGTTTTAGCTTCTCCAACAATTAAAGGTAAACCATTAACTAATAAAACTAAATCAGGTCTTTTGTTAACATAACTATATTGAGTTGTTATAATAAATTCGTTATTATCTACATCATTAAAATCAATTAAATTAATAGTTGTGTGTTCACCATTCTCCCCAAAAGGCATGGTTTTACTATTTTTAATCCATTTTAAAAATTCTTCATTTGTCTTAACCAACCCAGTTCCTTTAACAGAAATAATTATCGCCCTTAACTTATATAACACTTCTTCAACCAAATCAGGATTCTCTTTTATTTCTGGATTAAGTCTAATTAAAGCGTCTCTAACAGAACCTTCAACAAGAACGTCATTTTCTTGTCTTTTTAGCTCCTTTTGATTAACATACTTCCATTTATGTTTAGATTCCAGCAAATCTTTTATATAATCTTCAACTGTATTTTCTTCATTAAATATCATATAAATCACAAGAATTAGACACTTTAAAGTTTTTGGTCTTATTGAAAGTGATAAATTCTTTAAATAAACTATTCTTATAATTTAAGTATACAATGAAAAAGAAATTAACTCCTGAAGAAGAACTCAAAATATTAAAAACAAAAATTGGGATGGGGATGTTTCTTATGGGACATTATGTTCAACTTCCAGTAAATATAATTAAAGATAAAAAAGAAGGTCAAAATCATTTAGATAGTTATTTTGGACAAATTAAACATTTTAATTGGTTGTCTGAAGAGAGTGCATATGGTTCTGGATTTTCTCCAATTTTAGACTTATTAGAGAAATGTAAAAGCAAGTTAGGAAATAAGCGACTTTTTGATTTACTTAAAAGAAAGACTACATACATAAATCTACTTTATGATGAATTAGTTTATTTAGAAAAAAGATACGATTGGAAAAGATTAATAGGTTGCGAACAAATTTATCTATCAAAATTTGAAACATTCATAACCTTATGTTGTGAAGTTTTACTTATTTTGTTAAACATATATGAAAATAAAAAGTTGAAAAAAATAAAGAAAAAAAGATTTGGAAAATTTGAATCCTTATTAAAAGAAGTAGAAATAGAAAATGTTTCAAACTATACTTCTTCAATCAATTATATCTTAAAAATGTCTTTATTGATTTATTTAAGAAACATGATGGTTCATAACCCTTCAAAAATATCCTTTAAAGAATTAAAAAAACAAGCTCCCAAATTGAGAGTTGAAATAAATAGAGATAAATATTCTAAAAAAATGTTTTTAGTTGTTGATAATGCCTTCAAACTATTCTATAATGGAAAGAAACACATAAACAAAGAGATTACATTAATAGACCCCCGATTTTCCAATTTTACTTTCAAATTCAAATTAAATAAAAAAGCTAATGTGGATGAAAATTCTATAAAAGTTTATTATGATGACTTTATTTTAAAAACTGCAAAAGATATAAGGGGTTCATTATTTATTTTAGAAAAAGATATTTTAAAGAAAATGTTAGCTTAAGATAATATTTCCAGAGAGAAGTTCGTTTGATAGTTTGTTACGCAGATTATGTCCTAAGTATTTATTATTTTTAATTAAGTGAATATTTTCTTCAATTTTTAAAATTTTATCTACAAAAGATTTTTGTATGTCTAAACCTACTTTAGGAATTTTAAACTTCTCAATATCTTTTTGATTTAAAGCAGGGTAATTTGAGCCCACCATAGATTGTTCTGCTTGTCTCATAAAAAATTTAGATAATACAAAAACCCATAAATATTCAGGCAAATATTCTTTTTTTGCTGATAAAACGGCAAAACCTGTTGAGCCAACAAGGTCAGGGATATTTTTAGATATAAATACAAATCCTTTTAAATAAGGTCTAACAGTTGAGATAACAATATCCTTAAATTTAATAATTCTTCTGGCTCTTGAAGGAGCTTCTCCATATTTAATTTTTTTAAGATTTCCAATTATTCCAGTTTCAATAATTGAAGATATATCTAAATATTTAAATTCATACTTGTCAGATGTTTTATGCGACAAAGAATTTTTATTTATATCCGCTACTTCTTTTAATGTTATCAAATTGTTATTTTTATTAAAGAAATCTGATAATAATTTATTTTTTAATAATACCCATTTGTTTAAATAAATATTATTTAATTTAAAATTCTCTTCAATGCTCCACAAAATTTCATTAATCTTTTCCTGTTCTTCAATCGGAGGCAATAAAAATTCGTAATTTGCAATATCCTTCCAATTTAAAAAAGGATTTGTTGAACCATGTGCATTATTACAAGTGTGCATCACAAAATCTTCTGTTTGGATAATAAATGGTAATAAAGATTGTAATAATTGTGTTTCATCTGTTTGCATTATAAAACTAACATTAGAACAAACTCCTTCAAAATCAACCATCCCTCCCTTACGTAAACGAGGATTTCTTGTAACATAAAGAACATGCCCTGGTTTAAATCTCATGTGGAAAGCTGAACCAATAACCAACTCATTACCCTTTATTGGTGCAGATTTTGTAACTCTAATTTCGCCTTCATCAAAATGTTGTCCTCCAATATATCTTTCAAAAGTCCATTCACTTCTGTTTGGAATTTTATCATTCACCTTCTGAACAACATCTCCAAATTTTACCTTTTTCCAACCTTTAGGAATTTTCATTTAACGACCTCATTTAGCATTTCATTCATTTCCTTTGTAGATTTTTTCAAATCATTTTTAGACTCTATAAATTTATCAACATAATTTTTTAGAGGCGTTTTAATCAATTCCTCATTATAATATCTCATATCTGGAACATATAATCTAATGTTCAGATTTGAATCGTTGTCTTCCACTTCTTTAATTGTTACAACTTTTGCAAATCTTTCAATGTCCTCAAATTTTTCGTAAGCTTCAAGTATTTTTTTAATATGGTCTTTAGTAAGAAAATTTTGAGCATTCTCTCTTTTAATTAAGTCTTTAGCATCAATAAACAAAATTTTTCCTTTTCTATCTTTACTTTTTTTTGTGCTTCCAAACACAAGACAAGATTCCATTGATGAATTATAAAATAAATCTTTTCCAAGACCAATTATGCATTCAATTAAATCGTCTTTTACAATTGCAGTCCTTATTTTTTTCTCAGAATCTCTTTCTAAAATTCCGTTTGGATAAAGTATTCCATATCTCCCACCATTATCTTTAATTGAACAAAGAATATGTTGATAAAAAGCATAATCTGCATTTCCCTTTGGAGGTAAACCCCACTTATTTCTTTTCCAAGGGTCTTTTTCCCAAGACTTTTGGTCCCATTTTTTTATTGAATAAGGAGGATTTGCTATAACAATATCAAATTTCTTCAACGAATCTTGTTCAGTAAATGCAGGATTTTTTAGAGTGTCTCCCCTCACAATTTCAAAATCTGTAAATCCATGAATAAACATATTCATCCGAGCAATACCTGAAGTTATTAAATTAATTTCTTGTCCATAAAGTTTTATTCCTCTATGCTCTTGACCTCTTTCTTTAACAAGCAATGCCGAATTAAGAAGCATACCCCCAGAACCACAAGTTGGGTCATAAATACTTTCTTTTGGTTTTGGATTCATTATTTTTGCCATTAATTCTACAACAGTTCTATTTGTGTAAAATTCCGCAGCAGTATGACCGCTATCATCTGCAAACTTTTTAATTAAATATTCATAAGCGATTCCAAATTCGTCTTGAGGAACATTTTTCAAAGAGAAATTTATTCCAGAAAAATGTTCAATTAAATCAACTAAAATTCTATCACTTAACCTATTTTTATTAGTCCAATTAGCATCACCAAAAATTCCAGTCAACTTATTAGGATTTGCTTTTTCAATTTCAATCATAGCATTTTTTATTGCCCCTCCAACATTATTTGTTTTTTCTCTTACATCCTTCCAATGAAATCCTTTTGGAACAATAAACTCATGTTGTTCTGGATAATTTGCATATTCTTTATCCCCCTTAGCTTCTTTTAATGCTCTTTCAAACTCTTCATCATATACATCAGATATACGTTTAAAAAACATAAGTGGAAAAATTATGCTCTTATATTCACTTGAATCAATAACCCCTCTAAGTAAATTTGCTGCACCCCAAAGATGGCTTTCTAATTCTTGTTGACTAATTATATTCTCATTCATTTTAATATTTTATACCTCTTTAAAATTTTAATCATACTCTCTTCGGATTTTTCAAAATCTTTTTGTGCAGATTTCATTTCAGAATAAGCGTCCTCAAGAGTTATTTTATCTTCTTCATCCAATTTAATCACATATCTTGAAATATTCAGATTAAATTCATTTTCTTCAATTTCAGAAAGGTTCACAATTTTAGAATAATTTTCAACATCTTCAAATTTTTCATACCATTCTAAAATTTGTTTTTCATGCTCCTGATTAAAATAATTTTGATTCCGACCTTTTTGAAATTGGTTTGAAGCATCAATAAAATGAACTTTATTTTTTTGTTTTGGTTTCTTATTTAATCTAAAAATTAATATGCACGCACTAATACCTGTTCCATAAAATAAATTTGGTCCAAGCCCAATTACCGCTTCAAGTAAATCTTTTTCTAATAATAATTTTCTAATTTTACCTTCAATTCCTCCTCTAAATAATGCCCCATGAGGTAATACAATTGCCATTCTTCCACTTGGCTCAGCCATAGAACTAATCATATGTTGAACCCATGCAAAATCTCCATTATTATCAGAAGGAGTTCCAGCGATATTTCTTCCATAAGGGTCCTTACTCCATTCTTTTGAACCCCAATTTTTCAAGGAAAATGGAGGGTTTGCTATAACAATATCAAATTTAGATAATATATCTCCATTATGAAACGCAGGGTTCCTTAATGTATCCTCCCTTGCAATTCTAAAATCCTCAACACCATGTAAAAATAAATTTATCCGAGCAATAGCGGAAGTAGTAAGATTTTTTTCTTGACCATAAAGTTTCAAGGTTCTTATATCCCCACCATTATCTTTAACATAATGAAAGGATTCTAACAACATCCCTCCAGACCCACATGCAGGGTCGTAAATGCTTTCTTTTTCTTTTGGTTTTAAAATACTTGACATTAAAGATACGACATTTCTTGGAGTATAAAATTCTCCTGCTTTCCTATTTGTTAAATCTGCAAATTTTTTAATCAAGTATTCATAAGCTTGACCCAATATATCTGGTTCAGTATTTGAAGTAGATAATTTTTTTTCAGAAAAATGTTCAATTAAATCAACTAATAATTCATCACTTAACCTGTTTTTATTAGTCCAATTAACATCTCCAAAAACCCCATATAATAAATCTGGATTTGCTTTCTCAATCTCTCTAAAAGCATACTGTATCGCTTGTCCAACATTCTCTGTCTTTTCTCTTACATCTTTCCAGTGTGCTTTCTTAGGTATTTGGAAACGATGGTTCTCAGGAAAGTCTTCTCCTGCCTCTTTAATGGCTTTCTCATACTCTTCATCATAAACATCAGAGATTCTTTTAAAAAATAATAATGGGAAGATATAAGCCTTAAAATCTGAGTTGTCTATCGGACCTCTGAGTAGATTTGCTGCTCCCCAAAGCCATTGTTCAAGTTCTGCAAGTTCTCCATTTGCCATAAAAACATAATAATTTAATTCTATAAAAAACCTTTTGTTCCATTTTTTAATAGAAAAATCTCCTGAACAAATCAGGGCAATGTATGAAGAACATGAAGTGAATCAAAGTTTTATGGGCACCTCTTATTTCTAAACCTTTTTATATTCAATTTAATTTTGAATGAAATGATTTACACAAATTCTGACGGCGGTGCGAGAGGCAATCCTGGTCCTGGAGCGATTGGGGTCATAGTTCGTAAAGATGGTGAAATTCTTAGAAGATATAGTGGATTTCTTGGTGAAAATGTGACAAACAATATTGCAGAATATGAAGGTTTAATCAAAGCGCTTGAACTTGCTTTTGAATATACAAAAAATGAACTAACCTGCATACTTGATTCTGAATTAATTGTTAAACAACTTTTAGGAGAATATAAAGTTAGACATCCGCGACTTCTTGAATTATTTTTAAAAGTTCAAAAACTGCAGGAGAATTTTAAAAAAATAAGATATTTACATGTAAGTAGATGGAATAAATTTCAACAAATTGCAGATGAATTATTAAATGAAGAGTTAGATAAATTAGGTTATAAAAAATGGCAAAAGAAATAAAATATAATAAACTTGTAAGGGATAAGATACCTGAGATTATAAGAAGTAGAGGTAAAACACCTTACATTCACAAAGCAGATGATAAAGAATATTTTGAAAAATTAAAAGAAAAATATTTAGAAGAAACAAAGGAATTTTTTGAAGATAATACTAAAGAAGAGCTCTCAGATGTTTTAGAAGTTACATATGCTTTTCGTGATTATCTAGCATTTGATAGTGAACTTTTAGAAGATCTTGCAAAAAAAGAAGAACATACAAAAGAAAGATTTCTTAGGAAAGTAAAGAAATTTATAGAATACCCTAATGCGAAAAAACTTGGAAGCATTTTAGGAATGATTTATTCTGCTTGTGATTACATTAAAATCAGCAAAGAAGAAGTAGAAACCTCTAGGCAACTTAAAGTTGCTGCAAAAGGAAAATTTTTAGAAAGAATAATTCTTGAAAAAGTAAATGAGTAAATATTTAAAAGAATTTTGTTTTCTTAACAAATGAAAAAAGAATATAAAAAAGGTGTTGATTTTGTCTTTGAACAAAATCCTGAATTGGCTAAACTTGGTACAGAAAAAGATTATTCTAAATACCTTAAAACAATTTTTCCAGAGAGTAAAATAAAAAATATTGTTTATCATGGAAGTAATAACTTTGATTTTAGGGGCGATTTTTCTGACAAATCTATTTATAAAAATGATAAGGGGATATATTTTTCTAAGAGCAAAAGAGTTTCCTTAACTTATGCTTTGGATACTCAAAAAACATTTCCAGCAATTTTGAATTTAACAAATCTTAAAGTTATAAATGCAAAAGATTTAGAATTTAATAAATTGAAATCTTTAGTTAATTATAAGGGTCAAGAATATAAAAACATAGAAAAACTTAGTGAAGCAATTAAAAAAGGAGGGGATTATAATGGTTTAATTGTTAAAAATGTAAAAGATGATAGGTTAGGTTTTAATTCTAAAAATATTTCTAATACTTTGGTAGCCTTCGACCCATCGCAAATACATATCTTAGGTTCTAAAAAAGATATTAAAGAATTTGGAAAATATGTTAAAAATAAATCAAAGAAAACTCAAAAAGGAAACTCTTTAGAAAACAAATTAATCTCAGGAGTTTTTATTGCATTTTTTATTGCAGGACTATTTTTTATTTCTCCGAGTTTAACAGGAAATGTGATTGGTAATTCTAACATCTCGATATTAAATATCTTTGGAGTTGCTTTGATATTAATCGGAGCAGTGGGGTTTTTTATTTCTAAGAAGTATAAATATAAAAGGTAAATATAAAAATCTAAATTAACTTGTTAACAAATGGGAAAAGATTCACAAAAAAATACTAATTATGCTTATAGACAAGATTATGAGGGAATATCTATTGAACTTGGAAGAAAAAAAGAGATAGAAGATGCTACAGGGAAAAAAGCTTTAATACAAAATATCAATGTTTTGTATAAAGGAACTCCAATAATTAATCAAGATTATAAAATGAAGAATATGGTTGTTCAAATATTTCCTGATATTAATGAAGCTGTGGTGGGAAACATGTTTCTCCCTGAAGAACTTAGGGGGAAAGGATTAATTAAATATATTTATCAGGCTGTTACAGATAAATTAAATGTCCCTTTTATTACGGATTTGATTATAGAGAAGAAAATCAGTGTTTTTTAGTACCCCCCTTTTATTTTCTCACTTTCTATGAGCTATAATTCTCCTTCCCTTTTGTGTGAGTTTATAAAAATCCCTACAAGTCCAACTCTCAAAACCCATTCTAACATCTGTAATAAGAATATTCTTTTCTAACAATTTAATTGCTCTATAAACACTTGTAGAAGCTTTGTGCCATAATTCTCTTTCTTCAAAAACTTTCTCCATTATCTTATCTTCTTTAGTGTCTGGAGGAAATTTTCCTTTTCCATGTATTTTCATATATGCTATACATCTCTGAATTTTATTAAAACGCCATTCTCTAATATTAAAATTAAGGTCTTTTTCTTTTGGATATTTTAATCCAGTAACTCTTTCAACAATTTCCCTTGCTGTTAATATTTTTATGAGCTTACCAAAATTTTCTATATAATGTTCAAAATCTTTATCAATGGCTGGAGATGTTTCATACTCATACATTACTTTCAATATTTGTTTTTGTAATTTTCCAATTCTCATTCTATTTACCCTCTTTGAAATACCAACATTTACAAGTATAGAAGTTATTAAATACTTTTCTTGGGTCTTCCCCCAGTCCATTCTCCCTTTTTTCTCAATCTCGCAATTCCTGCTTTTGTTCTTTCAGATATATTCTTTCTTTCTTGAGCAGAAGCCCAAGACATAATAGCCAAAACTATTTCTGTAATGCCTTCTTGGGATGTATCAAGCCAACTCTCAGTCATAGATTTAAGCCAAACTCCTCTATCTTTTAATTTTTTTATATAAGCCATTGTTGGAATTATTCCCTCTCTTGAAAATCTGTCAAGTTTCCAAACAACAATCCCAGAAAATCTACGAAGCATTGCATCATTCATCATTTGCCTAAATTGAGGTCTTGCTGGATTTGCTCCACTCATTTTATCAGAATAGATTTTATAAATTTCATAATCAAATGATTTACAATAATCCTTCAATGGTTGTAATTGATTTTCTAAATTCTGATATCTTTTTTTATTTTTATCTTTCTCATCCAATGAAGCTCTTAAATATAGTGCTACTACTTTCATTCCAACCAATCCTCTAATTTAATTTTTAATAATCTTTCTAATTCAGGATCATGTCTGACAAACTCATTTGAGATATTTAAAACAATAATCTCTGGCTTCTCTCTTACAATTATAGGAAATCTCTCTAAAATATCTACTTTGTGTTCATGCTCCATACAAAAAATGTAATCTGCCCATCTTAAATTATGCCTAGTTGGAACTGCGGATGAAATTAAAGGATGAATCCCACATGATTTAGCCTCGAACTTCGGATGATTTTTAAAAAGAGATTCTGCTGCAGGTGACCTATCTAGCCCTCCTGCACAGATAAAGAGTAAATGTTTTTTCATTTTTTAGTCGATTAATTTAATCTTAACTACCTTTTATGGGCCATGATATAAGTTGATTTCTTAACCATAATAATACCATAAGGTGTTGTTATTATTAAAACTTTTCTTTCCCCAAGATTTGTTTAATAAGTCCTTAAATTATCTTACTTTTTAAACAGAAATGATTGTATTACTGAAATAAAATATTCATCAAACCAATTCTTTCAGTACTATCTTTCCTTTCTTTGTAATTTTATAATACCTAAAACTTGGAGATTGAGGATTTTTACATTTAGCTAATCCCTGCTCTCGCAAATCCAAGAATATTCTGCTTATCACTTCTCTATGTTTTTGCATTTTATGAGCCAAGAAAGAGGCTATTTGGGGTTTTTCTCCTAATGCTTTTAATACTTCTAATCTAAGCTTACTTCTTGCAAAAAATATCAAAATGTCGTCATTAACCATAAGTATATAGCGTAATTTTTAGAATATAAAAAGGAGTGATAATCAGCGTAATGCTTATAAGGGGTAAAAACTGATTATCTTTATGGTGATAATAGAATTGAAGGGAGGTAGAAAAAATGAATAAGAAAAAGTTAATATTATTAGCTTTGCCAATTCTCTGTTTGGTTTTAGTTAGTGCAGGAGTAATGCTTTATTATGGACAAATAACAGCAACTGTAAAAGTAACCCAACCAATTACAGTCACTGGAGATTTAGAGTACACTATTGAAGATGCAATGGCTGGAGAAACTGTTGATGCACCAGGATATGTTAAAATTTCAAATGCTGCACCAGATGAAAGAGCAGTTATGATATCAGAATATTATGTACCTGATGGAATAGATGTAATTTATGATGTTTGTATTGTGATCCCTATTTCTGGTGGTATTAGTGCATGTGTATATCACCCTTTAGGATACAATAAAAGAATATCTATACCCTCAGGAGGTTATGCACTACTTGATATTTCATACGAACTTGATAGTATGCTAGAAACTGGAGATTATACAATAAAAACAAGGATAGAAGAACCATACTTTATTGTAGTACCAGCATAAACAGAAGTCAAAATTTTATTTTTTTAATTATTTATTTTTTATCTTTTTATTTATGAGTAGAATTTTAATATATATATTTCAAAACAGATTATAATATATAATCTTCTTTAAATAAAAAATCATGCTCAAGAAATTGAGATCGCTCACAGGATTTAGAAATCTCCTTTTAATTCTATCGAGAGTTCTTGCCTGTGAGTGCATAATCAAATGGAAAAAATGAAAGAAGAAGAAATTAAAAAAAGCGAGTTGGTCGGACAAAATGAAAACTTTTATAGTAATAAAAGGTTTTTGATGATATCACTCACCGCCAACTCAGGTGACTATAAAAATTTATAGGAATTTGTCTTTATAAATTTTCTTACTTTGTAATTGCTTTAAAGTGTATAACTTTGATTTCTTATGGAAACGGATAATTTTAAAAATATTATTATCTCTTTATGAAAATGGCTTTTGATGAAAAAACTTATTTTAAGGAATATTATCAAAAAAACAAAGCAAGATGTAAAGCAAATTCAGAAAGATATAATCGGGAGAATAAGGAAAAAGTAGCTGCACGTAGGAGAAAATATTCTAAGAAAAATAAGGAGCAGTTGAGTGAGTATCACAAGAAATGGTGTAAGAAATGGTGTAAGAAAAATAAGAAGCAATTGAGTGAGTATCACAAGAAATGGAACAAAAATAATCCAGAGAGAAGAAAGAAGATCAACCAAAAATATTCAGAAAAATTAAAAAAGAAAAGGAGATTGACAAAAGACACAGAGAAAAAAAGAATAAACAGAAATAATTTAAAAAAAGAAAATAATTAATTTTTTAAAGGAAAATAGTTTAATATGATTGAAGCCCTTTAGAGTTTCATAAGCCTTTCATTTAAAAATGCCAAAGTTTACACATTATTATAAAGATAAAGAAAAAACAAAAAGAAAAAGATATAGAGATAGATTGAAGAATTATAAAAAAGGTAGATTTGGAAATAGACAACAAGAACCTTTTGATGATGAAGAAATAAAAATGATTATTCTCCACGAACTTCCCGATATAGCATTAGCAAGAATGTTTGGGAGTTCTACAAATGGAATACAAGTTATGAGATGGAGATTAAAAAATAACTATTTGAACATGTATAAGAATAAACCAAAACGATAAAGCCTAATTCTCAACTAAACTAAATAATTTTGTGATATTCATAGGTTAGATGGAGATAAGGATGGATTGGCTTGTGAGAGCTTACCTTTTTCTTAAATATTTTATGAATTGAGTGGTGGATGTATAAAAAAACATATTCTCAAGTATAATAATATTTTTAAAAGGATATTTCATAATGCAGACATGGTTAATGTTCATTATCCTATAAAGGATGTTTTGATAGAAT
>Ga0075116_10000235_pt1 | contig 26344 bp, 57 predicted proteins | sample AntAceMetag02UKC_FD_69786 | JGI IMG/M metagenome (GOLD analysis project Ga0075116, IMG submission 69786) | Saline lake microbial communities from Ace Lake, Antarctica- Antarctic Ace Lake Metagenome 02UKC | ecosystem: Environmental > Aquatic > Non-marine Saline and Alkaline > Saline | place...
TTTGAGATGGGGAGCTATTTCAATCAGCGAAGCGCCGGCTTCTATATGAACGACCAACTCAAACAGACAATTGATTTGTGGGTGAAGAATGTTAAGAATGATTGGGATTTTGTTATTATAATAAGTGGGCAAGGAACAGTAAGAGTTGGCAAAAGTTTGGACGGGGAACAGTCCGTACAGGTTATAGAAAATGGAGAAGTAATAAGTAAAAAACTTTCAGAGTTTAAAGATGGTGATAAAATAAAAACTATCTCTTGGGATTTCAAAAATAAAAAGGAAGTTATATCTGAGTCTGAAGTTATTGTTGAAGTCGAGGAAAAAGATTTCTATGAAGTAGAACTTGAAAACGGAAAGAAAGTTGTTTGCACAATGGAGCATAATCTTTTTGTTCGCAGAAGATTTTGTGGAACTAATAATAAGATGACATATAAAATAATTGAAACTAAATTAAAAAACTTAAAAGAAGGAGACGAATTAGTATGTCTGAATTAAAGTTTTATTTACGCGGTGCATTTGATGGCGATGGGCATTACTCTAAACGAAATGCAATAGTTATTAATTTAACTGACTATGATTTTTTAGAGGAAATACAGAGGGTTGTAGGTTTAGAATTTAATATGTTCCCTAATATAAATCCAACTAAAGTCTATGGTAAAAATTCAAAACCTCAATGGAGATTAACAGTTTGCATTGGAGGAAAGGAAGCTGTACAAAAACTTAGAAACTTGGCCCCAACAACCCGCGAACAAAAAATCCAATACCTAAAAGGCATGTTCGATGCCGAAGGACACATTGGAATTTATGATAGACCAGTAACTCACAATCCAAAAAACTACATAGGCAAAGACAAGTCCCTGAACCTATCTCAAAAAAGCATAACCGATTTAAAATTATGGAGTGCTTGGCTCGACGAGTTGGAAATTGAAAATTCTTTAATGATTAGAGATGATGGTAGGTCAAGAATCAATATTAGAAAGAACGATGCTATAAAAAAATTCCAAGAAGTAATTGATTTTAGGATTGAAAGAAAAAAAGTAATGTTAGATGATGCTATAAAATTTATGTGCAAGTCTCCAATCTCCGAAGAAGAAAAAGTAAAGCTTATAGAAATATATTCAAGAACAAATTTTGGAGCTACATACATTGGAAAGATGTTCGACCGTACCAAACCAAATGTTGTCAAACTTCTTAGGCGAGCTGGATTAGATACTAGCAAAAAAAAGAAACCATTAACTGTGAACGACATTGACATTGCAGAAACAATACTCGGTAGAAAAATACCATTTAAAATAGAAACGCACCGGATGCAAAAGTTTCCTACAGAAGGATTACAATTCTCTAAAATAAAATCTATAAAAAAACATTCGACTGCTAAAGGATATGATTTACATACCCCTGAATATAATAACTTTTTCTTAGGTGATGGGATATTATCCCATAACTCAGTCTTGGCTCAGCAGATTGCATGCTACTGGACTTATGCAATTTGGAAAACTTATGATATCTTAATCCCATTCGAGATTGAAGACAACATTGTCTTTCATGGAAGCGAGTTAATCAAAAAAGGAAACAAGTTAGGTCAGAAACACAAGATGGGTTGCTTAATATTCGACGAAGCTGGTGCAGACCTTGAAGGAGTTAAGGCAATGAAGAAGACTACACAGAATGTTAAGGATTTTTTCCGAGAGTGTGGCCAATATAACATGTTAAACATATTATGTCTCCCAGAATTCTTTGATTTGCCCAAAGGTATTGCAACTAATCGAAGTAACGCACTGATTGACTGCTATGTTACCGCCGACGAGAACGATATGTGGGAAAGAGGGAAGTTTAATTTCTTTTCAGCACCAGCGAAGAAAAAATTGTACCGATATGGTAAGAAGGATGGTGATTATGCCGCTGCGAAGTGTGACTTTTACGGTGACTGGGATGATGTTTACGTATTAGACGAGAAAGAGTACAAGGCTAGGAAGATTGAGGCCCTGAAGACCCGTGAGGTGGTGTCAGCAAGGGAAGAGGCGCGGACTGCATACTTAAAAGGTGCTCTCAAGGTTTTAATGGTTGATTATGGTCTTACACAGCGTGAAGTAGCTGAAAAAATTGGAGAAAAGCAGAAGATAAAGACTAATCATAGGTTCGTTGGACGACTTTTGGCCGGAGAGAACCCCGAAGATGATGAAGATTATATGTAATACTGCTCAAAACAGGCGATTATACCCCCTATATGGCCCCCACTAAGGCTAGACCCGGAATTTGAGGCGTAAATCACTAACTTATGCGACATAAACATGGCACACCGGCTTGGGGGAAGAGAAGAGAGCTCATTATAGGCATTAAATGTAGTTACTGACCAGTAGTAATCCCTATGGGCCCTTTCTTATCTGACTAGGCATATCTTTGCCGTACAGCGGCTGTACCAGGCATATTTGATAGGTAATCCCGGCATCACAGGCGGATAATAACTAATCCAAGGCATTCAAGGCATTAAAAAAAATGGACGCCTTGAAAAAACACTGCCCGGCATTCAACAGGCTCCCAGAAGGCATCACAGGCATCACAGGCATCAAAAACGATATTCAGCATGCCCCACAAGTGTGTTAATTATAGGGCTTATTTTGAAGGCATCAAATAAGTTATTTTTGAAGGCATCAAAACTTATTTTAAAGGCATCAAATAAGCCAATTTTTTTAATAAAATAAGCGGTGTTTGTGTGTTAAATTAACCTTTTAAGATTCTAATTATTCATAAAGTAACCCTATAAAATCAACTCAAGCAACCCGACCAAATAAAAACCACTAAAAAAATAAGCGGATTCTTAGAAGTGATTTATATTTAATTGCGGATACTGAAAAAGCCAAACCAAACCAAACCAAAAAACAACCAACCCAAACAACCAAGCAGATTAATTTAAATTATACCATTAAAAAAATAAGCGTATTTTTGTGTGTGAGTTGTTTGATTCTACCCGCCGTACAATAAAAGACGGTTACGACCAAACACAACTTTATTTTTTAAACATGTTAAACATGTTAAAATAAGTGAAGTTTTACGTGTTACTTATTTAATTTTGAGATTGTTGGGCGCGGAAGTCTTTTTGAAAAAGTCTTTTTTTAGTATAGGATAGAGTAATATTAATAAAACCCTCTTTCCTTTAATCCTCAATGATTAAGATTAAAAGAAAAACTACACAAAGCAACCAAGCCAAATAAAATAAGACTTCGTAAAATCCTTATTTTACGAAGTGTTTAAGGTTTATGTGTGTGATTAAATGAAATTTTGCCATTCATAAAGCCATATTTTAACCCTTAATTTCTTTAAAAATAAATAGACGAAATGTTTATAAGGGTGTTTTTCGTGGTTATCTCATGGTAATTAAGGATAGAATAAAAGGAAAGAATAAAGATAGTTTAAACTTTAATATTGTTAAAGCGGTTTACCCCGTTTTTCATAAACTAAATTTTGGAGTAAATAAAAAATGGTAAAAAAATTAATAGAAGTTAATAAACTCAAAGCATCAACTAGAAACGAATTTGACACCGACGGCGATACTTTATTTTTAACTATAAAAGTTAATAAGGTTTTAAGTGAATTATTAAAAAAAGCATGTGTTTTAAATTTGGATAGTCTCGAAGATTCTTTTTATACTGGGGAAGACGACATAGGGAATAGACAACATTTTAAGTTTAAAAGATTCAAAGCGAAAACGATATTTTTTAAAGAGTTACAAAATAATAATTCAACAAAAAATATTTTATATTCCGTTGATTTATTGAATAATGGAGTTGTTAAAATTCCGTTTTATTCGGTATATTCTCAAACAGAATTTTTAAACAGTTTTCAAAGTACCTTAAAAATTTTAATTGAATTGTTAATTGGCGAAAATATCGAAAGAGAAATAACTTTTAATTTAAGTGAAACTATTGCGGAGTAATCCGCATGGTTTTCTTTTTTTAATTACAAAAAAATAAAATGGTAAAAAATAAAAAAATGGATAGAAATAGGATAAAATTAGGGATTGAGATAGAATGTTGTTTTAATAGCGGTTTAATCGACATAGAGCAACAGAAAAAAAACGGATGGGATATTGTCGGAGATGGGAGTTTAAGAAATTCTGATATTTTTGAAAATGAAAACTCTTTAGAATTTGTTAGTGAAATTTTAGGAAGTAAAAAAACTTATATAAAAGCACTAAAAGATTTTAGGGGTTTTTTTGGTAATTACCCTTTAGATGAAGTTTTAAGTTTTAATAATACTTCTGGAACGCATATACATATTGGATTAAGTAAAAATAAAAAATACCATGAAAAATTAAGTTATGATTTTTTTATTGAATTGAGGGAATTATTTTTTAAGTCCATTAAGGAAAGCGATAAATTAAGCGAAGACACAAAACAAAAAATATTAAATCAATATTTTAGATATTATGCAAAGCAAATAGATAAAATAAAATGGAATGAAAAAGATAATAACAACCGATACCAAGAATTTAATACCCAAAGCGAAAACGAAGGGCGGGGTATAGAATGGAGAAGTATAAATTTATGTGGTGTTAAAACATGGCAGGAATTTAATGCAGTTTTTGAAATTGTATATAATTGTGCGGAATATTTATTTAAGGAAAGAACAACAAAACACAAAACCAAATTTAAAACAATTAGATTAAACCGAACAGAATTAAAACAGATTCAAAAAAATCATAACGAAAAAATTGTTTTAAACTTAAAAGGAAATTCCCAAGTAACAATTAATATAAATCAAAAATTAAAAAATGAGGTTTTACAATGTGTAATTTAAATTTTTTAATTAAAACGAATAATAAAAAAGCGGACCCACAAAACGACGTTTTAAATGCGTATAATTCCGCATGTTTTAACTCATTCGTAGAAAACAGTGATAACGAAGGGTTTTATTTCGACCACAAAAATATAATTATGACCAGCAATCAAAAAATAAACTTATTCGAGAATATGACCTTATTCAATAATAGTAATTTTGTTTTAGGGCATGAACGTTTTAGTACTAGCGGTTTTTCATTAGATTACGCACAACCATTTAAGAAGGATAATTTTGTTTTTATTCATAATGGAGTAGTCGGGGAGTATGCCAAAGACGGGCATAGTGACACGTACAACCTCTTTAATAACTTTTTAAAGCATTTTACCAGATATATTAAAAGTATGGCAAGACCAACAGCAATAAAAAAATCTATTGAGAAAATTTTAAAAAATAAATATGGAAGTTTTTCTATTGGTATTTTTGATATTGAAAAACAAACCTTATTTTATTTTAAAAACGAAAGTACCAGCATATACGCAATTAAAAATAAACGTGATTCTATGCTATATTTAACAACCAAAAACCAAAATATAGATTTTTTAGAAATTGGGAATAGTGATTTTAAGCCATTTGAGATTAAAAATAATACACTTTACTCAATAAAAATAACCAGCAAAAACAAAATAAGCATAAAATCAAAGGGAATTTTAAATTTTCAAATTAAACCAGCAAAAAAAGAAAAAGACTTTTATCCCATGACTTATCCAGATACTTATAAAAAATCCATAAAATACGAAAAAGATAAAAATGAAGTTTATGATTTAGAATTTTTTAAAAAAGCAAACTCAATAAAAAGAGGACAAGTACCGTTTTTATGTGAAATTTGCAAAACTCCAACCTATAATACAAAAGGAGATTATTATGGGATATTTTGTAATTCGTGTTTATGTGAATTAGAAGATTTAGTATAGACCCGCAAAATTTTTATATCAAGCGAACGCCTTGAGATGAACGCCTTGAATCGAATGCCTTGATTAAAAAATTTACAAAAAAATCATAAAAAAATTTACGATAAAACTCATTAAATAAATGGGGGAATGGACGCCTTGAATCGAATGCCTTGATTAAAAAATTTACAAAAAAATCATAAAAAAATTTACGATAAAACTCATTAAATAAATGGGGGAATGGACGCCTTGAAGTAGGGAATCAAGGCGTCCATATCTATTGATGCCTTGATTAATTTAAGGGATATTTTTTTTATCAGACGAACGCCTTGAATTACCGTTAATAAAATAAGCCAATATTTAGGCGTGAATTATTTAACCATCACCCCTGCACTCATCACCCCCCATTACAACTCACGCCTAAACATCTTCTTATTTTGATACCCTGAATCTTCAATAAAAATAAGCCAATGTTTAGGCGTGAGTTATCTATGCTTTAGAGACCTAAATCCTGAGTTCATAAAATATGTATAATACGAAATAAAATAGATTATAATATCCCTTTTGGGCACTTATTTTCTTTAATATTCTTTAAACGTAGGGGAATAGAAACTCATTAATTCGTTTAATTCTTTTTATCGAAACATTTATAAAGGTTATATTGCTATAATAGTTATGGTAAAACAAAACGAAATACAAAAAGTTTGGATTATGGAAATTCGAGTTCCTATTAAATTAGGACAAGGATTTGTATGGACAGCAGTAAAATGTTCAGACGGAAGAATATATACTTATGATAGCGAGGCTGAGGCTTTAAAAATGTTAGAAATATGTTATTCGAGAGCTGGAAATTCAAGGGGCTATGGCGAAGTGGATAGTAAAAACAGAAGAATTAGACAAGTAAATTTAGACGAGGTAAAACAATGGGATTAGATATGTATTTATCCGCTAGACAATATTTGTCGAAGTATAGTGGTAAAAAAGGAATGAATAAAAAAGTTCAGAAATTATTCCCAGAAATTCCAAAAGATTATGATATGGGGTCAGTTGAAGTGAAGTTTGGAATTGGTTATTGGAGAAAAGCTAATCATATCCATAGTTGGTTTGTAGAAAATTGTCAAAATGGAGAAGATGATTGTGGTAATTATTATGTAAGCCGAGAAAATCTTGAAGAATTAAAATCAAATTGTGAAACTGCTTTAAAAATATTATCTGAACAAAAGAAAATTAAAATTACAAAAAAAGATAAATTCACTGAAGAAATTTATGAAATTGAAATATATGAAGACACAGATGAAGTAAGAAAAATACTCCCAACAATAGAAGGGTTCTTTTTTGGCGGGAATGAAATTGATGAATGGTATTTTCAAGCCTTAGAAGAAACAATAAAAATTATAAATAAATGTTTGAAACTTTCAAAAGATTGGTCTTTTGAGTATCATTCTAGTTGGTAAAAAATGTGGGCTAAACCGACAATGCAAGATTTAAAGCGAATGCCAAAACTCGGAGAAACCGACGGTAAGTCTAACGCCACAACAATAGTTAAAGGACATTTTTTTATAGGTTCTTGTGATTGGTATATAACCGAGTTCGACGGAGAAGATACATTTTTTGGATTTGCTATTCTTAATGGAGATTATCAAATGGCGGAATGGGGTTATATTTCATTTAACGAGTTAAAGGCATTAAGAGTCGGAGAAGTTTTTGAAGTTGATTTTGATAAGCATTGGAAAAAAGTTCAAGTTCAAGATGTTGAAAAAATTAAACTTGGCGGTAGGGTTTACAAATGAAAACAAAAACAACAGAAGAATTAGTTCAAGAATATCATAATATTGTAAGTGAATTACAGCTAAGACACACATTATATACTTCAAATTTATCAATAGACGATTATCAAATAAATGGCGAAGAGGATTTTGAAATATGGTTAAGCCTACAATAAAAATGGAAAACAAAAAAATTACAATACCGCTTTCAGAACGAGACCTACAAGAATTAATAAATGGAAAAACTTTTGATTGGACTTTCGATAATGTAGATTGTCATTTAAAATTAGAAGACGAGGGAGATTTGTAAAATGAAAATTTCAAATGATAATAATACTGTTTGTGCGGAATGCGATACGGTTAAAGATGATGTAAGATTTGAGGGCAGTTATGAGGGCTTTATTTGTGATAATTGTCTTTCTAAAATAAAATTAAAAAAGGATAATAATTAAAATGGAATATTACAAGAAGAAAATTGAAATAACTATTGTTGCTAAAGATAAAGACGACGCTAGGAATCGTTTTAATTGGCTTATTGCTAAAATTCAAGAACCGATTATGGTCGAGAAAATGAGGGTTATAAAATAAAATGAAAAGTTATTATTTTCAATTAATTAGAAATGGGAAAGTTTTAGATGAAACATCTATCGACGACAATGATGAAAAGTTTGCGACAGAATTGTTTTATGGTGAGTTCGGACATAGTAAAAAAGATGAAGATGAAATTAAATTCAAAGGCATTGGATATGAATAAACAAGAAGAATTAGCAAATAAAATTATAGATGATATTTCTGAAATGATTGAAAAATATTATCCAGAAATAAAACCTAAATGTATTACCGATGATGATACTATTGAAAATCCATCATTGATTAATGGAACAGTTTATTATGATTTAGAAAGTAAAATCGCAGACGATATAAAAAGATTGTTAGATAAGCAACAAGAATACAAAGCAATAGAGTTAGTAGCAGAATTAATAAAAGCTTTAGAAGAACAAGCCCCAGAATATTATTATAAAAGCGATTTAATCGCAAAGTGTAACGATTTTTTAAAGGTTGCCGACGGTGAAGGAAATGAATAAAATGATAGAAAAACAAAAAATAGAAGATTGGATTAAAGACTTCAATGAAAAAATGACTTATTTTTGTAAAAAAATAAATTGGAAAACGAGTTTTCTCGACGCAGACGCAATTCAATTTATGAATAGTAGTTTTGGAATTAAAGGGTTAAAGGAGATACTTAAATGAAAAATTATATCGTAGATTTAGGTAGTTTCAACGTCGAGGCTGAGAATGAAGTTAAAGCACGAGAGAAAGCAATTAAAATGATTAATGATGGGGGCTGGGTTAGTATCGACCAGATAATAGAAGATTAAAATGGGAGATTTTAAATTATATTTTTATGGATTGTTCGCTACTGTTGTGGTTTGGATTTCGGCTATCGTAATTATGTTAGGAGTATTAGCCTTATTAATGGGCGGGGGCTTCGGTGCTTGGGCTATGATAATTGTAGGATTAGGTGTTGGATTTTATGCTAAAGCCATGAGATTTACTTTTAAAAGACAAAGCGGACATATCCTTTATCAAGGGGGGAGTTGGTAATGAAAAAAATATTAGTATATGGAACATTGAGAAAAGGTAACGGCTTAAACTCATATTTAAATGCCTTTAAGTTTATTGGAGATGCAACTTTAAGCGGTTATAATATGTATAGCAACGGTTATTTTCCAATGATTGTCGAAGGTAACGGAATAATTAAAGGTGAAATTTATGAGATTGAAAACGGTATAAATGAGATTGGAGTCTTAGACAGAATCGAAAGTTCTTATAATAGAATAAAAGTTGAAGCTAAAATCGACGGTGCTTGGATTGAAGTTGAAGTATATGTTTGGAAACACGATACAAAAGACCTTATGAAAATCGAAAGCGGAGATTGGGGGAAACAAAATGAGTAGCGTTCAACTAGATGATTTATATTGCTCTTGCGACGGTAAAAATGGCATTGGGGATTTGAATATTAAAATGAAACAATATACTTGCGGTAGGTGTGGGAGAATAGACAACGGAGAACCAAAAATGAAAGTTGTAAAAGTAAATGCGAAAGATTGTTTTGATGATGATAACGACGGGCTTATTTTTGGATTAGAAGAAGTTGGAGAGGACACTATTGGTTATGTTGAGTGGTTTAAAACAAAACAAGAAAGGAACAACACGATTGACTTAAATAATTTTGAGGTTGTTGAATAAAATGAACAAAGCAAAATTCAAAAAGGCATTGAGAGAGAAAACATTCTGTTCAATTCAGCATAACGGTTGGACTTGTGGGACGTGTTTTTATAATATCAGCGACACGCTTGAATGGGGAGATTGGGCAAGTTTGTTGTTATACCGAGGGGACTACAAGCGAGAAGATTTTGATGATGATGAAGAAATGAAAAAGAAATTACCTAAAGATATTATGGTTTCAATAAATAAAATTTGGGAGTTAATAAAATAAGCTTATATTTATGCGGGGGTTATCTTGGATTACCATTTTGATTTCTTCTCCCGCATATCATAATTAAAAATATAATGATGAATTATTATGAAGAATGTTTTTTAAATGGACGGGAGAAACAATTAAAAATAGGTTTATTTTTAGGTTGTATTGTAACAGGGTATATAATTAAAATATTTTTAATCACAATAAAATGAAAATGAAAAAACAAAAACATACTTGCGGAGATTGTGGGAAAGCAACGGGAGAAAATCACCTTATAAATTGTGATATAGAAAGATGTCCAAAATGTAAGGGACAGTTAATTACTTGTGGGTGTGATTGAGTTAGTGAAACCGAAGAAAAAATTAGAGATACCGACGGTAATATATATGCAAAATTCAAAGTATTAAATTCAATAGAAGAAGATTTTGAGGCAAAATAAAATGGATAAACAACTAAAAGAATTTTTTATGGTAGAAATTAGAAATGAAGATTTTGGTGGTGTAAACCCAGCAAATTTATCAAGTGCAATAGATAGTTGGAATCAATCTCCAGATGAAGTTAAAAAAAGTTGGATAAATGGCAACGATAGTGATATAAAAAGAGTTGAAAAAGAATTGAATTTATTTTTAAAACATTCAAAAAATAAAGAAAAAGAATTGAGGGACTATTTATAAAACGAGAAAATGCTGAATGATTTGGACGCCTTCATTAAAAATAAGCTCATATTTACACGTGACTTATTTACTCCCCTGAAAATGCTGGACGCCTTGGACGCCTTGATAATTGGCTTATTTTGAGAAATATGGCTTCATAGGAAGCTCTGTAACCAATTATTTTAGGGTCGCCTTAGGGTTTATACCCCGGACGCCTTGACTAAAGATTGCTCATAGCTTCTCTTGCCTCACCAGCGATATCAGAAGCTACTGTGTGGTCATAAATAGCGAGAGTGCCTGCAGATGAGTGTCCTGTAAGTTTTGATATCCGGTCATACGACCAGCCCGCCTTGAATAGTTCTGTAATTAGATAATGTCTGAAGTTATGGAAACAAACATTATGTTCAATGCCTGCTTTCTTAGCATAGGACTTAACTTTATTTTGAATTTGCCTATATCCTACTTTTCTAAAGAGATAGTCTTCTAATTTTAAACTGTTTCTTTTTATATAGTTTTGAATTAGGAAAATTAATTGTTCATCCAAGATGGCTTCCTTCTCAACCCTCCTCCTCCTCTTTAAAACCTTAGTCATCATAATCCTTCTTTCAAAATCAATATCTTTAACTTTGACATCATAATATTCTCCAAGCCTACGGCCTGTTTTTTTTGCTACATTAAAAAACATAAACCAAAATTCACTATCCATAGCAGCGTCTAACATTTTAACCATCTCGGGTTTAGTTAATGGGATGATTGCTGTTTTTACCATGTGCTTCTAATCTCGCGCGTAATTTTAGTAAAAAATTTCCAATTATCTCGCGGCAAAGATATCGCTTCTAATACACCATATTGTTCATATATATTTATGGCTAATTCGCTACCAATAATCTCAACTATTTGATTTTCTGTTAATTCCATAGTAATTATTATATGAAATTTAAGTATATAAAGTTATGTATTAAATAAAATTATACGAAACTTTTTTAAACAATCAATTGAAGTAGATTATATGAAAGAAAAATATGTAGTAAATTTTTCTGGCGGCAAAGATTCTACAGCTATGCTTTTGAGAATGATAGAACTTAATATGCAAATTGACGATATAATTTTTGCCGACACTGGCGCTGAGTTTCCAGAATTATATGAATACATTAAGCGTGTTGAGAAATATATTGGACGAAAGATAACTATTGTTTATCCCAATAGAACATTCAAGGAATCATTTTTTAAAAAAATAGAATCTGGAAAACTAGAGGATCAAATAAGAGGATTCCCATTCGTATCTTTGCCGTGCTGGTGGACAAGAGATTCAAAAATTAGACCATTAGATAAAGCCAATAAAAAAGCAACTCATATTTATATTGGGATTGCTGCCGACGAAACACATCGTATAACGAAAGATAAAAGAAAAATCAACAAGTATCGCTATCCGTTAATTGAATGGAATTGGACAGAACAAGATTGTATTAATTACCTTAATAAAATTAATTTATTTAATCCTCTTTATGTTAATTTCAATCGGCTAGGCTGTTGGTTTTGTCCTAAGCAAAATATGGGTTCCCTATACACTCTTTGGAAAAACTACCCAGACTTATGGGTTAAATTAAAAGAATGGGAAAAGTTGAATATTAAATATACTGGCAGATTTATAAAACATAGAAAAAGTCTAGAAGAAATTCAAAAAAGATTTGAAGATGGGAAGGTGCCTAAGAATGGGCCGAAGTATCAATGCGACCAAGGATGTCAAAGTGTGAAGAAGGCGTTCATCACTATGGAAGAAGAGGAATTAGATAAACCAGATATCCCGGATTTAGATTTCGGATGTTATTAGTAAAGTATTTATAGTTGGATATGCTATTTTATTAATGGAAAAACAACAGCCAAAAATTGGTATATCTCCTTGGACTAAGATTGGTCCGAAAGAAGATGTTATAAAAAGACTTCCTCAAAGAGGTAGGCCTAGTATAAAAGCGTTTGACCAAGCTCGACCAGCTAGACCGCCTGGAAAAAGAATTAGTAAAACAGGAAATATTTATTGGGAAACAAGGCCTAATAGGTCTGATGTCGACAGAAAAAAAATGCTTTGAGATTATAACATTAAAATATTCTTATAACACATAAATTTTATTCTCTAATTTTAGCTAATCTTATCTTGCATTTTTTATATTTTATCCACGGGCATTTACCCTCTGGGTAAAACTTAATAGTTCGTTTACATAAGTCACAATCAAATAATTCTAAGTCTTTAAATCCATCCATTAAAAAAAATTAAACGACAAATTTTTATAAGTCTTTCTTATTTGTATTATAAAAGCAAACCAATATTGTAGTTATCAGCGCAGCAATTATACCAAATTTTAAATTAATTGTATAAGCCTCTTCCCAAGTTATGCAAGGTTGGAATTCTCCTTTATAGGTAATATTACACTCACCAAGCTCCGGAATGACCGCCTCAGCGACCCCAGGAAATATTATTGTTACGAAGATAGGGAATATTAAAACTAAAATAATCGACATTATAATAGCAAATGGGATGTTCTCTTTATGAAATTTGAGTTTCATAATCTTTGAAATTTACCGTTTACTATATGAGTAAATTCTACAACAGCACCAATCCCCAATTCGTCTCTCCCAAATTCTCTTAAATATTTATCGTGCCATTCGGGACAACTTTGATAATTAGTAAAACATCGGGTTGACTTCCTCTTGCAGTCCTCATAAATATATGGGCATTCATCAGTCATTGAATATCTCTCTTGATTTAATTATTTTCTTTTTTTCTCTATTTAAAAAAAGTCCCAGCTTTATTAAAATGTTTTCCTCACCAGCGAGGATGCCCTTTCTGTATTCTTCTGCTTTATTAATCATTTAATCTTCCTCAAGTTTCTTATAGACTTCATCTTCGTTGAATTCCGGCGCATCTTCTTCTGTGACGAGTCTCAAATTATTATCTCTCAGAATAGTTGCATGTTTGTCTATGGTATCAATCAATACATCAACTTGCGCTGCGACTTCTTCGAAATAAGTGAACTTCATTTTTTCTCCACCGTCTTCATATTGTACTTTATCATCTGCTTTCATTATATTCCCCCCTAGTTTTGAATTTATTTTTAATCCAGATAACCAATATAATCAGAAATGCAGCGGCCCACATTATCGGAACAATCAATAAACTTAATATCATCGCCCAGACTATCAGTCTAGCAATACCGATTATAAACTCTGGTGTAAAATAGTCGGGATTATTATGCCCGAACAGAATACCGATTCGCATTACTTCGACTACTGCAACGGTAATAAAATGAAAGAACTTCTCTGTCACTAGCAAAACTCCATTGGCGTAAGTGTTATTAGTTGCTGTGTCAAATGTAAAGTTTGTAGCAATAATAGTTGCGTTGTCTAGTGCTTGATTAATAACGGGCATCTCTGTCTCAGTCATAGAAATACCGATTGCAAATGCGGTGAGTAAGAAAACCAGGAATAAGATATTAATTATTTTCATTTTTTTTAGACCTTTCATTATATAATTTAATTATAAATCTATATATTAAAAAAAGCATTAAAAAAGATACGAACAAAACAAATATAGATGTTAAAGACATAAAAAAACATGGCAATTCAATCTTCCCAAAAAGATAACAAGCGTGGCTGCAATCATAATACGTCCAAACCCACCCTTTAGTTATCATTCTTCCACTTCCCAATTCTTTTTAATCCAAGCATCTACTTCTTCTTGTGTTTTACACCATCTGTAATCGTCTCGGTGGTGTTTTGGGGTTTCCGGGTCCCCTATCCATTCTTTAAATTTCATTCTTCTTCCTCTCCGTAAAGCGTAATTGATAACGCGCCCCTGTTTAATTGAGTAATTTCATATCGGAACCACTTAAGCTTAATGTCTCTTTTAGATAATTCATCCTGGATTCCTTTCATGGCTCTATCAACCATCTTCTCATAGCTCGATAGATTCAGGCCGAACATATTTTGAAAGCTAGCAACCATATCCATTATAAAATTCCTCGTTACTGTTTTATTTATGTGGAATTGTTTCATTCTAAATACTCCTCTGGGAAACTAATAGATTTAATTCCATTCTTATCTTCGCTGAAATTAATATCATCAATATCAACATATACATAATTTTTCGGTGTAATATTATTACTTGTAAAATTCGTCTCGTTTAAATTTGAAACTGGTTGAGCGTCCCACGGATTATTATAGCTTATACATCCTTCTTCAAATATATCCCACGCCTCATAACCATCTATAATTCTGCCCTCATAAGAAATTTTGCATGCTTGACAATGAGTTTTTGGTAAACTCACTAATGAAATTAAGAAAAAGAGCGCACTAAGTATTGCTATTAATTTGAGTATATTATTTTTATCCATTTTTCATAAACCCCTGAGTTGGATTCCACGTTACTTCACATTTACCTTCGACAAAAGATTCAAATAAATCAACAATTACAAGCGGGTCATTTTTAAAAAATTCATCCATAGTAGGAAATAAATTTGATAATGTTACAGTACACTCTTCACAATTATAATCACTACTATCAATATTTAACTTGATAGCCATCGACAGTAAAACTACAATACAAAATATCCAAATAATAGTTTCACGAGTTTCTAGTTTCATAAATATCCTTCAATGTACCAACCCATTGCAATACATAATACCCAAACAACAGCAAGTTCTAAATCAAAAGCCCAATACTTTCCAACTTTAGTTAAGGGGAGCCATCCAAGTAATGTTCTTGGATGAGTTAGAATGAATTTATAGAACTCTTTCTTAACGTCTTTCAAGTCGTTATTGAAAATATCAAGTCTGACATCCTTAAGTCCTACTCCATCAGTATGTTTCTTTTCGTGAGCAACTACTGCCTGATAAAGTTCGGGATACTTGTAGAGCTCGGGATGGACAAATATCTCACCACCGATTCTGCACCCTATAGTATTCCTAGAATAATTAATTTTTTGTTCCATTAAAAGAACTTCAGCGCAATTCTCCAGACAATTAAGACCAACGCTAAACCTCCTATGATTATTGATAACCATCTCAAGAAAAAAGCTTTTAGCTTAGCAACTTCTGGGTCATCAGGTTGTGGGGCCGGAGCATATCGCGGAGTTGGTGCTATCGGTTGTGGAGCTGGTGCTATGGGTTGCGGAGCGTATTGCGGCTGTGCAACTGGCTTTTGACCAAATTGAAACGCTCCCTTAAACATATCTGTGTTTACCATTTAAGCATCATAGACGCCTCCCACTTCGCCAAGATTCTTATTAGTTACTATAACATATCTATACAATCCTTCTGGTAGAAGCTCTGCAGCAACAACTTGATATTGTTCTTTAACAGCTGGAGCCGGAACTACGGGAGCTGGGGCTGGAGCCGGAACTACGGGAGCTGGGGCTGGAGCTGGAGCTACAGGGGCTACAGGAGCCGGAACCGGAGCTTGTGGCGCTACTTGAAGCGGATTAGGTGCAACCGCTTGCGTAACCTGAGTATCAGGTGATTGAACTGGCTCTGAGTCAGCAGTAAATCCTGGCATTCCTATTGATTGCGGGGAAGGATTAGGCACAACTAAATCAGGAGTTTCTTGTATTGCAAGAGCACCTACTGGCTTTTCTTCGCCTTTCTTTGTGGTTTTATTTTTTCCAAACATTTTTTTTATAACCTCCCTTTCAATTTTTAAATCTGAATATCTTGCCTTTGATTTAGCGGCAATCTTTTCTTTGTTTTTTTCGTAATATTCTTTCCCACTTTGTCTTAATTTTTTCTTGTTTTCTTCTCTGTATTTTTTTTTAGTGAGCATTACCTTTTCAGGATTTTTTTTAGCGTGCTCTAATGATTTCTTATTTATCAATTCCTTATTTCTTAGGTTGTATTTTCTGCTCGCTTTTAGTGCTGGTGGTGTTTTTTTCATTGTTAAATTCTTTCATCATATCATCTACAGAATCCAGCTCTACATCATTTTGTTTAATTTTAGCTTGATTTCTCATCTTCTTCATATCGTACATACCTTTCAATGAGAAATATTGAATGCTACAAATTGCAAATCCGACTGCAGCCCAAATTGCATTATCAATATTAGCATAAGCAATTGCTCGATAAATATTAGAAGCAAACATAACAAAAAAAGCTGAAAATAAAATCCAAACCATATAATAAATAAAATCAGCTTGACGAGCAGGGTCACCTTTTGTAACCTTTTCCCCCATCTTAAAAAATAAATCTAGCGGTCCTTTCATTCTGAATCCTCCTTGATTTTTTTAATTTCTTGTTTTATCCACGTACGTAATTCTGTTAGTTCTTCTACGGTATCATCTTCTAAATCGTCAAGAACAAGTTTTATAATTTCTTTTACTTTTTTCTTAATATCAATAATTAATTCTTTTTTATTCATCGTTCTTTCTTTTGCTCCATGCGTTTGTGCATTATTAAAGCTTGTTTAAATTCATAAAAAGTAAGTTCCACGTCGGTAACTATTTTCCCATCATCTTCTTCTCCAATTAATTTGAATATCATTCAACAACCTCCTGGATTAAAAATTTAGCTTCTGCATATTTCTTAGCAAAGAAATTATACATCACCTCTTCTATCTCTTCTTGAGTTGACTCTTCAACATCAATCTCTGTATCACCAAGTTTCACCAGGGAGTTATTCCTAATAATATCAATTCTAATCCAACCACCATTTCCTTTTATGATGCTCGCTCCTCGTTTTTCAAAATCAGTAATAAGTTTATCAACGTATTCTGTAGAATTCTGAACTCCTTTTATAAACATAATTTTCCCAATGAATCTTATATGTAAAGCTTGCGGCCCATATTGTGGAGTGTTTTGTGTTGCCTTAAATTGTTTCATTATCTTTTACCTACATATAAGTAAGTAGGATTCTTTTTAAAACTTTCTTAAAGTCTTGCCGGGGGAGAGAGTGAGGTAAAAGAATCAGATTCGTTTCTTAAATTCTCTCTCCCCCTTACGTAGCAAGTATAACTTAACGCTCCCTAGTTAAGAATATCAAAGCGTGTTTTTATCTATACTACTTTTCAACTCATCTGAAATCAGAGCAACACTTTTCTTTGATTTCTTTGCGCCGACAGCTTTACCTAAGTCTTCTAAGGCTTCGGATTTAATATTTGTTTTCATCTTGTTTCGACCTCGATTTAGTTAGAAAATTTATTTCTTAGCAGCGAACGTACACATGTTTGTCCCGCATTTGCTACACACTCCTTTTACTTGTACTCGATTGCCAACCACTTTCTTTGTAACGTTTTTCATCTCACGCTTAGTCCTACATTTTACACAATAGCCAGTTTGTCCCATTTTATAAAAACCTCCTTGTATTCCTTCTTGATTCTATTCCGCCGGTTTTGCACTTACCTGATTTTCGTTTCTTTCTTTTACAATCTTCGTCGCCAAAACAAAAGTCCTCAGCTATAACTTCTTTCAATTTTTTTATCATTATTCTTCCTCCCATTCAACATCTTTCCAAGAATATCCAGATGATTTTAGTTGTTTGCCTTCCTTACCTGTTACAACATCTCGCACCCTTCCCTCATCAATATCTTGTAATCTCCATCCAGGAACGTTAGATTCAAACTGTCCACCACCATCTTGTTTCTTAAAATTCAAAGGCTCACAATCCTTTCTGTTCTTAACTCCGTCTCTGTCAAAGTCTCCTCGAGAAATCGTTCCTCGTTTCTTGCTGTTGTTAAATCCTGGAAACATATCAGTACCCCTTACCAATATCTTTTAATTGTTTAACCACTATAGACGCTCCGCCAATCGTTCCCATTACTGGAAAAAAGCTTCCCGCCGATGCTAAACCACCCTGGACTCCTGTTGCCGCTGCGCTCGCCGGTAAGCGTTCTATTACACTTGCTCCCATAGAAAGGCCAGCTCCTCCAATAAGTAAATCTCCCCATACCATTATTTTTGACCTCCTTTTTGATTTGTCATTTTATCTCTTTCTCCTCCAATCACAATTAGAACATTCTTCATAAGAATTATAATCACGGTCATATTCGGTTTCAAAAGTTCTTGCTCCACATTTGGGGCATCTAAATTTTTTGTCGGCTTTTGCAAAATCAGTATACGCTTGAGAACCTTTAGCATAAGGATTTTTGCCACTAATAACTTCTTCATGTGCTGGTCCTTGCTTCTTAAAATTCAAAGGCTCACAATCCTTTCTGTTCTTAACACCGTCCCTGTCAAAGTCGCCTCTAGAAATAGTTCCTCGTTTCTTGCTGTTGTTAAATCCTGGGAACACCATCAGAATAATCCGGACTTCTCGCCGTCGCCGCCCCAACCAAACATACCGGCTGTCTCGTCGTATGGGTCGGACCTACTAGGATTTAAATCATTGTTAATTGTAACTGGTTGATTGTTCGTCCCCCAGATATGTTCACCTTGCCCAAACATCTCTCCGAGCATTTCTTGTTCTTTAGAAAAGGTAACTTGTTGTCTTTGTCCAATATCTACAGCTTTACCAAGTTCAAAACCAACAGCTCTACTCCCCCGAACACTTCTACCTACTACTCCTTTTTTAAGTCTAGCTATTTTTTCTTTTTGTCGAAGCTCAATTAAATTTTCCATAGGAGTTTTTTTCTTTATATCAGAAATACGTTGTCTAACTGTTTTAGCTTCAGCTTCTAATACTTCTTTAGAATTATCTCTTTGAAAAGAATTGCCACCAAATAATCCCATTTAATAAACCGCCTCGCTAGCGCGTTGTTTAGCCAAGCCTCTTCTTATTTCCGCCAACTCCTTAGTAGTAAGTTGTCTAGGCTTTTTCTTTTTAGGCTTATCAGCTCTAAGACCTGCAAGCAGGCCTGCTCTAAATCCTTTCATTATAAGTTACCTTAATACGATTGTCCAGATGTTCCGTCTCTACGTCCAAAAGCCATAAAGATAAGACTCAAGATAACAGATGCAACACCAAGAATAACAATTATATCAAACCAATTGCCATATTCAGCTATACCTGTAGCAGCATCATTTGCCACTGCCCAATCTGCTCTAGTAGTATCGTATGTTGAATAAGTACAATTCCAAGCGTTATTTACACCGGCTTGTGTTGTCGTAGTATTCGAAATAGTTCCTACACCGAATGTTGAATCGACAGAGATAGTATAATTACCAGAAGTAATTAGTGTATCACCAGTGCCATTAAGGCAAGTTGCTGTTGTTCCAGAAACCCATGTGTTAGCAAAAGTGTCAGAACCAGTAGTCGAAATATCAACGCTTTCATTCACTGTAGTAGTTGTAGCTAAATCAGTTAAATGACTATCTCTAATGTTAATTAAGATAGTAGCACCAATAGTAACAATAATACCTAGAATCAAAATTCCTACCGCTAAGTCAGTTAAGTCAACAGCTTGGTTTTTTGTTTTAATTTCCATATTTTAGTTTCCTATTTAGTTGGGGTTCCCGTGAGGGAGATGTGTTGGCGCCCATTTGTAAGCACCAACGAAAAAATAATAAAAAAAATTTCGTTTCTAATCGGACATTAACTTAATTAGTAAGTTGTAGTTCCGCCGCCTCTCCTACCAAAAGCCATAAAGATAAGACTTAGGATAACAGCTGCAACACCTACAATTACAATAATGTCGAACCAATTACCGTATTCAGCTAGACCAGTAGCAGCAGCGCCAGCTAAGTTATATGCTGTGTCATTAACAGTGTTTGTATCTCTTACGTTAAGTAAGATAGTAGCACCGATAGAAACAACAATACCTAGAACAACGATTCCGATTGCTAAATCAGTCAAGTCAACAGCAGAGTTCTTCATTTTGAATTCCATGTTTGTATTTTCCATATTTATTTGGTAGGTTTGTAGAATAATCGACAATGTGCGTTACCGAAATTTGTACTCACCTATTAAATTCAATTATAAATATTATATAAAACTAAGAGCCATTCTAAGTGTCAGCGAGGACGAAAGGTTTATAATAAAGGTAATCCTTAATTTTGTATGATAAATAAAAAAATTAAGACTAAAGAACAAAAGAAAAAACAAATAGAAGCCAACAAAAAATGGCAAGCTTCCGTCGATAAAGATAAACTTCGTGAAATGAGAAGAGAGTGGCAAAAAAAATGGCGAGAAAAAAATAAAGAGAAAGTCAATGCTTACTTCCGAAATTATTATAAAAAGAACCGGGACAAACAAATTGCCAGAGCCACAGCTTGGAACAAAAAGAATACTGATAAAATTAAAAAATATCGTGATAATGATTCGCGAAAAGAGTACTTAAGGAAATGGAAAAAAGATAACCCAGAAAAAATTCTAATTTATCAAGACCGTAGCTTAGAAAAAAAAAGAAAACTTAAAGAAGCTCAAGAACGCCACGAGAAACTCCAACCTTCTTCACTCTAATATCAATTGCTTTCTCCCCACTAAGCTTGGCTGCTAATATTTGTGAAGACAAAGTTCTTGGAACTGATATCTCTGTTAAACCAAATTGCGCTTTCATATCTTTAGCGACGGTATGTCTTAATGTTTCTAAGACTTCTTGAAGAGACCTGTGCACTTCTATTCTTACTATGTCAGTTGTCATTAGTACGCCCCACTCCTTTCTGATTTAGCCCAAAAGAATCCGACAATTACCATTACTAATAATATAAGCGGAACAGTTGGGCTAACCATTTCTATTCTAGCAAGATATACTGAAAAAATAAACGTGATAAAAGCCGCTGAAGCAAATGCTTTTCCAATATTTATTAAAGCAGAAACTCCAAAAGACATAATAAAAATCATAGCCAATATTCCAAGTCCAGCAAATCCACCAGTAGCATAAGAAGCATAAGCGAATAGTGACCCAACTCCTTCTACTGAAGTTCCATTTGAAAAATTAGTGGGGAGAGCGAAAGCCATTAGGTTTTAGACTCCCCCTTGAATGCACCAATCACTATTAACACTACCCAAATTACTAATATCATTTCAACTAATATTTTTGTCCACGTTGGTAAAAATACTAATGCTGGGAATAAAGCATTGAATACTACAATCCCGATATCAATTACTCCTAAGAATAATTTTATCGTTGCCCCTATACCAATCAATCCATTCCAGGCTACAAATGATATTCCAGCATCGGCTTGAGATATACCAGCAGCTGCATCTTTTATAGCATCTATATCAGCTTCTAAATCATTTTGAGCCTGAGTTATATTTGTACTTGAACCATAATAATCTGCTGGAACAGTTATATTTGCGCTACCATAATTATAATCAACATATTCAAATAATCCAAAAAATAATGCCATAACAATTGCTATACTTACAAAAACAGTTGTCATCGTTGCACCTTTTTTATTCATCATTTTTGCACCGCCCACATTATCAGCCCACCTACAATAACTATCCCTAAGAAAGAAATGGTTTCAAAAGGTTGGAACCCCAATGCGAATACTAATAACATCCCAAGTATCATTCCAAAAACGCCAAGGGCCGGAGTTATTAAAAACATTGAAAGAACAACTCCAGCTATTAGAATAGCAAGACCCGTACCATTATCATTCCCAATTGCATCGTAAATTAAAGCATTTACATTTACATATTCATATAGCCAATCAATATAATAAGGAGGACTTCCCGTAGCATAAAATAATCCAATAAATGTTCCGTTTCCATAAGCAGCAATATTACAATAAATAGTTGCAGAGGTACTTGTCTCACAAGTATCACAAATTATATAATCATTAGTTACATTTCTTTTTATAGTTCTAAGACAAACTGTAGATACGCCTCCAGTTGTTGTCACGTATGAAAGAACAAAATTCTTTGTTGCATTGTTATATGTTAAACCATAAGAGATATCTCTAAACTTTTCATAATCAGAAGTATATGGATCATCAATTTTGAAACTTACTGGAGTTTCACTTACTTTTCTTGGACCATCAACTAACTCTACTACTCCGTCAACAACAACACTAAACCTATACCAATCTTCATACCACGTAAGATATACTAAGTCTGTTCCTGTGCTATCTGTTTTAGCCATAGCGACGGTATAATAAGTATCTGTTCCCACATCATATCTTTCTATTGTAATATAGGCTCCTTCAATCGGATTATAATTTCCATCAGTTACTTCAAGTTGAGTTAACGTTGAAGCATTATCAGCAAGAAGATATAGTGATATATTTTGAGTAGCTCCTGTATAATCAATATCAACAATATAATGAGATACGGCAGTATAATTAACAGCATTAACTGTAACATCAACGCTAAGTTTATATGTAGTACTATTAGGTTGTATACAAAATCCCCATGAAGAATTAAGTTCAGTCGTATCTTCATAAGACTTGTTCAATTCAACGTTCCCACCTACTGCATTTTTTATTAACCAAGCTGATGCGAAAGTAGCATTTAAAGCTGTGGTCGGCGCAGACACAGAATATGTCTGAAAAAACAATTGTGGCGTACTAGAATAAGGACAGACTGTAAAATTCACTTTAGTTATTGATTGATTTTGGTTTGAAGAAGTATAGTTATAACTTCCAGTAGCATTTGTGAATTGAATAGTCCAGTTAAATGTTTTTGTTGTTGTTCCAACAATACTATCTATAAAAAGAGTTCTTGTTGTCGTAGCAATATCACTAACCCCAGTAAATAATGCTTGTGATAATGTGCCGTTATAATTAATCCATGCTAGGATAGATGACCAATCTGAATTGTTATATTTACCAACCATTATATAATCTTCCTCGCTAGTTTCCACAGTAGTTGAATTATAAGTTTGATTTATTTCTAGGAAATCATACGTCCATGTTGAAGTAGAACTACCAGTTAATCCGTATGTATCTTCTGCAAATACTGTAATACTATTTTCCCCATCTTGATAAGTAAAATTTGTTTCAGTTTCAGAACAATTAATTATTACTTTTTCAGAGTAAGTTCTTAAATTATCTAAGTAAACAGTGGCTTCATTATATGCAATTAAAAATATATTATCTCCTTTAGAAAAATTTATTAATTGATTTGTATGAATTCCCGTATCTGTTGACGCATTTAAAATATATGAGCAATTATCACAATTACCAGTTACAACTGATGTTGAATTTAAAATATAAAATGAAGGATTAAAAGTACCAGATGCAAAATTTATATCAAATTCAAGATAACCATCCTCTTCCATTGTTTTATTTATATAAGCTATACTTCCACCAAAAATACCACCACCTACAAACTTAGCACTTTTACTTCCCAGTGTACTCCAATCTTCACTTAAAGATACAGTTCCAGAAGTAGACCAACCATTATATCCAGATTCAAAACTTGTTATATCTAAACCATACTCATACCAACAAGTATTAAAGTGACTAGAATTTTCCCCAACCTCACTAATATTATAAGTTAATGTTTGATTGTTGCCTAGTAAAAAATAACCAAGCCTACCACTAGGTTCCGTTATAGTTACTGTCGGAGCTGTTGTGTGAATAGAAAAAGTTCTTTTAGAATTTGTTATTTTATCTTTAATAGATGCGGCCCGAACAGTCCAGTTATGAGACCCTCCAGAAAAATTAATATCATAAGTATAGCTTCCATTAACACCAGATGAATTAGTTTTATTCACAACACCATCTAAAAACAAAGTAATATTTTTTATTCCATAAGCATCTGTAGCAGTAAAAGTAAAAGTAATATTACTATCTAAAAAAGTAGAAGCATTTGCTGGAAGAGTAAGGGTTACCGTTGGGCTTGTAAACAATATTTCAAATGTTTTGTTTGCAGACTGAGTTTCTTTATTTAATGTAGAAGTTGCTAAGACACTCCATGTATAATTACCTTCTGAAAAATTCTTAGTATAACTATAATCTCCTTTAACCCCAGAAGAGTTAGTTTCATTTAACACACCATTAATATATAACTTGACATTATCAATCCCGTTTATATCTGTAGCATTAAATGTAATTGTAATTTCTGAAACTGCAAAACTAGAATCATTCGCTGGTGTTAATAAAACAACAACTGGAGAAGAATATGAAACTTGGAATGTTCTATTGGCAGAAACTGCAGATATGGTTGGGTTTATAGCAGAACATCCCCAAGTATAATTACCCTCGGCAAAATTAGTTACTTGTTCAAGCGTTAGATTTTGTGCAACTGTTGAATTAGTAACCGTTTTATTAACCACACCATCTATTGTTAAATTAAGTTGTGTTACTCCAGCATCTTCATAGGCTTTACAACTAACATTAACTTCTGCCACTTGAGAAGTTGAAGCATCTGTAGGACTAAGTAAATCAATAAAGATTGGTGGTTGAGTATAATTAAAAATTCTTGTTGCTGATTGAGTTGAAAGTCCGTCTGTATCATAAGCTAATAAACTCCAGTTATGAACCCCTTCTGCAAATGTTTTTGTGAAAGTGTAAGTTCCGTTGTATTGGCTGGTGTTTGTTTCATTTGCTGTACCGTCTACATAAAGAGTTACATTAGCTATTCCATTATCATCTGTTACACTCGCAATCATATCTACACTAGCAGAAGTTAAACTAGAATCATTTGCTGGAGTGGTTAAACTAATTACTGGAGCAAGTCCAGTAAAATTAAATGTTCTAGTTGCTGATTGGTTAGATAGACTATTATTATTCCAAGCCAAGATACTCCAGTTATGAACACCAATATTTAATGTAACTGGAAAAGTATAAGTTCCATTAACTCCAGAAGTGTTAGTTATATTTAATACTTCGTCGATATATAAAGTTACATTATCTACCTTAATAGCATCTGTAGCCGATGCTACTAAATTTAATGGCATTGCAGTTATATTAGCATCATCTGCTGGAGAAGTTAGGGTAACTGCTGGTGCTATCGCATTATCAATATGGTAAGCATAAAACATATACACTTCGTTATCGGTACTGTCAGTAATAAAAAAAGTTGCGGCCGTATTATTTTCCGCTATCCCCATTCCTAAAGCGTTACTCATTCCACTACTACCTAAATCAAAAGAACTTACCCAAGTACCATTTCTTAAATATTTCTCCATATCTTGAGTTCCAACTTCCGAAATCCATATATAAGTTTCATTAAAACCGCAACCAATAGGAACTGCGGCGTTAGTTGTCGCGAAATTCTTTAAGGGTTGTTCTGTCCCGTCTACTAAATAAGCATAAGATACATCGTCCCCGTGGTCTTGAAGATTAACATTTGTCCCGTCTGTACATCCATCAGCTACGGTTGCTTGTGCTGCTTGTGGCGACCATGTAACACTTTGATATACTCCACTCATACTATATTTAAACATTCCAGCATTTGCTCCCACCCATATAAAACCGTCATAAATATATATTGCTGTTGGCTTTGCTAATTCTCCACTTGTATCCCACGAACCAAGATAAGTACCATCTATTAAATAAACATAAACTTCCGCGTCGGTATTATCTGTAACCCAAACGTGCGAATTATTAGTTGCTAAACCATAAGAATTAGTATTAGCTACATTTAAAGCCCACTTACCAATATAGTTTCCCTCAACTTCTGCCCACTCTTCAATTCTAACACCGAAATAATTTGGCACCCATTCTATATGGTCGCCCTGTTCAATATCCATAAAAATACCAATAGTTAATTTAGTATCTTTTACAAAATTATAATCTTTAACATCAACCCAAACATCGCCTTTTTCTATATGATTGCCAGCGACTACATATTCACATCCTTCTTTTGTGCATTGTTCTTCGTAATCATTAACAACCACATCGCCGATGG